>Ga0209396_1002999_pt1 | contig 17327 bp, 15 predicted proteins | sample GOMGulsemesocosm_6_FD_184638 | JGI IMG/M metagenome (GOLD analysis project Ga0209396, IMG submission 184638) | Methane-oxidizing microbial communities from mesocosms in the Gulf of Mexico - GOM8C Gulf of Mexico (SPAdes) (version 2) | ecosystem: Environmental > Aquatic > Marine > Cold seeps...
TAAACGACGACCTTGTGCGCCACCTTTTTTCAATATTTTCTTAGTTTCGCTAACATGGCTGTTTAAGCGATCAAGTTCTTCGGCAACATCCATCTTTTGTGCAAGTAAGACAAGTTCTTGCTCAACACGACCTGAGTCTAAATCAATCTTAGCATCGGTGAACTTTTCAATAATGCGGTTACGTTGCCAAGCAATAACGTCTGGCATATGTGCTTGTACTTTATCGGCCTCGTTTGATATTGCATCAAGACGCTGCTCAATCATGGCTTTAAGGTTTTCACCTTCACTAGCACGGGCAGCAATAAAGTCTTTTAATGCTTGATCAAATCCAGCTAATAACTCGGCTTGAATCGCAGACATATCGGCTTCAGGCGCTTCCATCACACCAGGCCAGCGCATTACTTCAAGTGGGTTAACTTGGCTGTTAAGCGTGTGTCCATTGATCCAGTTGGCATGCTCAATCAGTTGCAGAGCCAATTTTTCATTAAGCGCTAATTCGCTTTTATTGTTTTGGCTGGCGTTAAACCGTAAGTTACATTCAACTTTACCGCGGTTAAGTTGTTTGCGAAAGCGCTCACGTAAAACGGGTTCTATACCACGAAATTGCTCAGGTAAACGGAAGTATGTTTCTAAAAACCGTTGATTCACCGAGCGGATTTCCCACACGGCGTTGCCCCAATCGCCTTTAATTTCAACGCGAGAAAAAGCAGTCATGCTATAGATCATAGTGTTACCTGAAGTAGTGTCTTAAAAGAAAGAGCAATTATGCCTGAGCTTATTGAATCTAGCCAGACTTTCAGCACTGGCTAGGATCTGTATTTTGGCGTGTTAAGGAGTGAATTCCATTTGCCCAAAGTTAGCCGCAAAGTCGACACACCAAACGCTTAATCCAGTTAAGTCATCTAAGCTTTTATTTTGTGGCAATTTTATAATGATGTTGTCGTTATCGTAACTTTGACCACTAATTTGTTGGTCTATTGGGAAGGCCGCTTCGCTGTCATACTGATGATCTACTGCGCCATAAAAATAAACAGCTGGCCCACTACCATCATAGCTAAACTGAGTAATTGCAATGGTGCAGTCATCAATAATTGTCGCTTTACCCGATACATTGTGAGCAAAAGTATTAAAGAAACCACTATGACCTATTTTTTTATGAGTCGTGGTGCAGCTTGTTAGGCTGTCATTTTTGATCTGTATTAATGTTAATTGGAAGTGGTTAAGGGCAGCTTCAGCGGGTATTAATTCTTGATTGACGGCACCACTTTGGCTGACAAATTCAGTTGCTTGTTGTTCAAAGTTAGTTGCTGAAAAATCAAGGTCTATATTAGCGGCTAATTGGTGAATTGACTCTGTTAATTCAATGCCGTTACTGGCATCGCCATCTGAATCTAAGCTTTGTAACAAGCGCAATAAGTTAACGACTTCAATTTGATTAATATTATTAGTTTGGTAGAGTTCTAATGGTGTTAAATAAAGAGCGGCAGGTGTACTGGGAAATTCTATATCACCAATAGAGAAAGTGATCATTTCTCCTTCTTTAAAGCTAAACTCGCCCAGTTCGTTTGTTTGGCCGTTTTGGCTAGCCGTTTTATAGTTTAATCCCGAAACAGCTGAATCTAAAAAAACACCTGTTAAGGTGTTTACAGATGGTGTAGTGGTTAAATCTGTTTGTACCTCAGTTTTTTTGTCATCAGATCCACAAGCGGTCAGTAAGATAACTAATACGCTTGGTAATAGTAATTTGTAGGTCATATCAAGTCACCAATAATGATTATTATATAAGTTGACCTGATTATGACGATATATATTCACAGAAATATCACAAAATTATTATTTCTTCATCTTTTTACCAATATTTAGCTATTCGTTATGTTTAGCTGGAAAGTAACACCCAATGTTGCTTTATTTTATCAGCGACCCTAAAGGCATTAGCATAAATGGTAAAGGTATAAGGCACGCTACCACCCGTGGGCATAAACGAGCCATCGGTAATATATAAATTATCTAATTCATGAGCTTGGCAGTTTTTGTTTAGTACTGAGGTTTTTGGGTCATTACCAAAGCGACAACCACCGGCCATTAAATTTGTGGATGGCGAGCCACTTACCGAGGATGAAATATTTTTAGCACCTAAAGCATCAAGCAGCTTTTCTGCTTTTTGTGACAAGTACTCACCGACTTCTAAGTCATGTTCATGATAACCGATACGTACTTTAGCAACAGGGTCGCCCCATTGGTCGGTCACATCATCATCTAAGCTAACAAAACAATCATCGGTAGGCAGCCAATCATTAAATACTTCAAATCGTAAGGTTTTATAGCTAGTAAACTCTTTTTTCATACTTTGCTTGAGTGCTTCCCCCCAAAGTAATTTATCATCACCGTTTTCATCTATTCCCCACTGAGTTCCACGTGCTCTAGCAATGGGATTTTGGTGAAAGAGAAAGTCTATGGTACCGCCTTTTGCTTGGCCTTGGATATTAGCGCCACTAAAGTTTTTATCACTAATTTGATACCAGTCTTGCAACGCGCGATTAATAAAAGGCCCCACTTGTTTTAATTCACTGATCTTTTTATCCGATAAATCAGCGTAATTGAAATCACCTTGGCCAGTACCACCACCACTAAAGAGTAAGTTTTTACCAACCTGACCATTATTATTGGCTAAGCCTTGAGGGAATTTTTTACCTGTTGATGCTAATAATAAGCGAGAGGTTTCTACAGCCTGACAGGCGACTACATAAATTTTTGCGTTGACTGATTTTTTACGGCCAACTTGATCGTAGTAATGTACGCCAGTAATTTCACCATTTTCATCACTGGCGATTTTATAAACTTTGGCATTAGCCTTAATGGTGCAGTTTCCCGTTGCTACGGCATGGTTTAATAGGGCAGCTCGACCACTTCCTTTGGCACCAGAAGCACAACCGTAGCTACTACAATAACCTGAATATTCACAGCTACGTCTGCCCATGGCGGGCTGTGATAATATCGCTCTAGGCACAGGAATCGCATGGTAACCAATTTTATCTGCGGCTTTGTCTATCCATGAGGACATAGGTAATTCTGCAATAGGCGGGTAGGGGAAAGGAGTGGAGCGCGGCTCTTGATGTGGATGTTCCACCACACGACCCGATACACCTACTTCGCGCTCTACTTTGGCATAGTAAGGTTCTAATTCATCATAACTAATTGGCCAGTCGGCGACGTTTGCCCCTTTTATAGTGCCAAACTCTGATTTTAAACGAAAATCAATTGGTTTTAAGCGATGAAAGTAACCACTCATAAAGTTGGATGAACCACCAACAACGTTGCCATTCCACCAACTCCAGCCTGAATCACTAGTTTTCTCACCTTGCCAGAACGGTTTGTCATTTTCATCAAGGTATTCTTCTTCAATGACATGCTGTTCATCATTAAGCTTTGGGTTGTAAGCGTCATGAATGCTAATAGTTAGTTCATCTTTAAAAAATTCTTTTTCAGTTAACCAAGGACCTTTTTCAAGTACCAATACCTTAGCACCCGCTTTTGATAACTGATGAGCAATAGGTGAGGCTCCAGCACCACTTCCGATTATGCAGATATCATAAGTCATGCTTTGCGGGTTCCTTGCTGCTTGATTATTTGGCGTTTACTTTCATAAGCAACGTGGCTAATTAAATCAATACGTGCTCTTGTGGGTAATTCAAAATAGCGTTGACCTGCTTTTGGTAGCGGGAAGCCGGCTTGATGTTCAAGCCACTGATAACCAATGCCATTAGGATTACCACCATAACTTGGTGGCGCTAACATGGCTTGAAAAATATAACCTAGTAAGGTATTTAGCCAGTTTTGTCCTGCAGTTGAATGACTAATACCGCGCAGTAGCTGTTCTTTATCAGTAAAATTTAATTGTGCAAAGTCAGCAGATTTTTCACTATTAGCATAGCCGTTTAACCAACCAACACCTTTGAGGATGAAGTCTTTTTCACCTTGCTCGGTCGGTTGCACTGTCATCACTTGATATAAATATTCGGTTGCTTTTATTTCGATAGCGCTAGGCCCTGTGGGTGAGCTTGGTAGTAATTGATTGAGCGTAGCATCAAGGGTTAACCAAGGATCAGTGTTAACTAATTCGGCCAGTTGCACTTGTTGTTTTGCACTGAGAGAAAAGACTGGTAATGCAGCAATAGTGCCTGCTCCAGCAGCTGACTTTAGAAAAGTCCTGCGGCTTTGTTTTTGATTTATAAAGTCAGGTGTTTGATAATTTTTATCAAAAAAAGAAGATAAAGTAGACAAGCTGGCTATTCCTCAGAATGTTGCGTAGAAGTATTCAACAGTGTTGCGCTGCTTGTTACTGACCATTTACTTAGAAAACTAAACCATTGTTCTCTAGAGTAATTATTTCCAGACAGTAACTCGGCAGTGTCTTTAGATAAAATCATTTTACCTTGTGCCGTTGAAACATACATATGTGGATAACCCAGTACTGGCGGTAATGATTCCATAAAATCATTATTTTCATTACTGTCACTGACATTAATTTTAAGTAACACATATTGGCTATGTAACGCTTGGTAAACGTCAGGGTTTTTAGTTAGAAAGCTATCCATCTTATGACACCAGGTACACCAGTTACCGCCAATTTCAATCAACACTTGACGATTTGATTCTTTAGCTAAAGTAAGTGCTGCTGCCGCATCTTGAAATGGATCACGTTGATCATCATAGACCTTACTGTATGCTGGTAAGCTAGATGTACCTACAGCTGAGGTGGCATATGCGCTGCCAATAAATAAACTTAAACTAAGAATAAATACACTGATAATTCTCATAAGGCTCTCTGATAATATTTGTGGCTAGGACAATTAACATGACCTTGCTTTGCTGAACTATCTTTCAAAAAAGTGATATATAGCCGTTATCATGCAAAATCTTGATTGGTAATAGGTATACACACTATAATAGCGGCAATTAATATATCAGTCTTTATATAAAGGAACAGATCATGCGTCCAAGCGGCAGAACATTAGGGCAAATTCGTCCGGTAACCATTACTCGTCAATTTACTACTCATGCAGAAGGCTCAGTACTTATTGAGTTTGGCGATACTAAAGTGATTTGTACCGCTTCAGTTGAAGTCGGTGTGCCACGTTTCTTAAAAGGCCAAGGCAAAGGTTGGGTTACTGCTGAGTACGGTATGTTACCTCGTTCTACTCATACACGGATGCGTCGAGAAGCGGCTTCAGGAAAACAAAGTGGTCGTACTTTAGAAATATCACGCTTAATTGCTCGTGCTCTACGTGCAGCGGTTGATCTTAAAGCGTTAGGTGAAAACACTATCTCTGTTGATTGTGATGTTATTCAAGCTGATGGTGGTACACGTACGGCTTCTATCACGGGTGCTTGTGTTGCCTTAGTTGATGCACTTAACTACATGCGCGCTAAAGATATTATTAAGACTAATCCACTTAAACATATGATTGCAGCAGTGTCTGTTGGTATTTATAAAGGTGAACCTGTGGCTGATTTAGATTACCCAGAAGATTCAGCAGCCGATACTGATTTGAACGTAGTCATGACAGATACCGGTAAACTTATCGAAGTACAAGGTACTGCCGAAGAAGAACCGTTTAGCTTTGAAGAAATGCAAGCCATGCTTGAGTTAGCTAAAAATGGTATCAATGAATTATTCGAATTACAAAAAGCTGCATTAAGCTAAAAGCTAGGAAAATTATTATGAAAGATTATCAACGCGAGTTTATTGAATTTGCCATCGAGAAGCAGGTATTACGCTTTGGTGAATTTACCTTAAAATCAGGCCGTGTTAGCCCGTATTTTTTTAATGCTGGCATGTTTAAAACTGGTGGTGACTTAGCCCGTTTAGGTCGCTTTTATGCTGCAACATTAGTTGATTCAAAAATTGATTTTGATTTGGTTTTTGGTCCAGCTTATAAAGGTATCCCAATTGCAACTACCACGACAGTTGCGTTGTACGATCACCATAATATTGATGCTCCTTATTGTTTTAACCGTAAAGAAGCTAAAACTCATGGTGAAGGTGGTTCATTAGTGGGGGCAGATCTTGAAGGTAAAATCATGTTAGTTGATGATGTTATCACTGCTGGTACTGCTATTCGTGAATCGATGGAAATTATTAAAACTCACGGCGCACAGCTTTCAGGTGTTTTAATTGCGCTTGATCGCCAAGAAAAAGGCCAAGGTGAGTTATCTGCGATTCAAGAAGTTGAACGTGATTTTGGTACTCAAGTTGCTGCCATCGTAACTTTAGGTGACGTGGTAACTTACCTAGAAGAGCTTGTTGAAAGTAAGCCTGAACTAGTAGAAAACTTAGCAAATATTAAGAAGTATCGCTTAGATTACGGTATTTAATATACCAAGTTACCGGTAAATTTCAGCTAATGTATTTACTAGGACGTAGCTTGCCTTAACTCGAACGCCTTTGAAGCATATGTTTCAAAGGCGTTTTTTTTTGCGTAGAATATGGCTGTATAGTTTAGAAGAATATAATAATTTAGATAAAGGGATTCAAGATGCCATTTGTTATGAAGAGTGCGATATTACTACTCGCTTTAGTGAGTACATTGTCATTTTCTCAAGAGCCGAAAGATTGCCTGAATATTCAAAATAACTATGTTTCGTTGATCGAATCGGGTAAATATCGCTTTGCTAATGAAAGTGCAAGTAAGGTTACTGTAAGTATAAACTTTACTAAACTAACAAGTTACCAAGAGTACATTGCAGCAGCGCACAGTCTTGTTGTTAATAAAAACCCTAGGGCTACTATGCCTTGCCCTATTATGACTAAGACTTATCAACAGTTATCGAAATTAAATAATTGGCCCTCATCACCACAAATAAGCCACTTAGTTGCGCCGTATGAATTAGCACAAAAGAATAATGATAAAGCTATTTTACTTATTCATGGCCTAACGGATTCACCTTTTTCCTTTCATGATTTAAGTCAGTATTTCTATCAACAAGGTTTCACCGTTCGTACCTTGTTATTGCCAGGGCACGGTACAGCACCGTCAGAGTTATTAACGGCTGAATATGGGGAATGGCAAAAAGCGGCTCAATTTGCTATTGAGCAAACCCTTAGTGATTACCAACAAGTATACCTTGGAGGGTTATCTACTGGAGGTGCACTCATCTTTAATTATTTAATGCATCAAAAAACGGTAGATAAAAAAATCAAAGGTCTATTTATGTGGTCACCAGCCTCAAAGGCAAAGAGTGATCTCGCTTGGTTGGCCCAATATGTTGATGCCATCCCCTTTGTTGACTGGATTGATTTGGATGCCGACATCGATTTTGCTAAATATGAATCATTCCCTTATAAAGCTGCAGCAGAAGTGCATGCCTTGATGAACCTTGTGGTAAGTGATCAAGCCTCTGCTAGTCGACAAATGCATGATATCCCACTCTTTGTGGTTGCTAGTGAACATGATCAAACCATAGATACAGCACATACGTTACAGCTAGTTCAGGAGTGGCAACTAGCATCTCCGCAAGAGCAAATGCAGCAAAGCGTTTTGATTTACTACGGTGATAACAAAAAATTGCCTAAACAGTTAGTTAACGTGATGGAAGTGATAGTACCAGAGTGTTCAGCAGAGAGCTTATGTAGTGATATTTTTGATGTTGCCCATATTGCGACAACAAACTCTCCGGCTAATCCTCATTATGGGGTTGAAGGGCAGTATAGAAACTGTGGCCATTACATTAATGAGCCAGCTCGTTATCAAGCATGTAAAAAAAATAAGCAGGTTATTAAGGGGGAAGTGACGGAAGCTAACCTTACTCATGAGCGGCCGATGCAAAGATTAACTTATAACCCGTATTATTTAGAAATGCTTGACGAGATGACGAAGTTTTTAAAAGCGACTCACTAGGGCAAAAATAATTTTGAAAGATTAACGTGAATATTTAAGCCAGAGTTTATAAAAAACAGCATTACAAGTAGGGTTGTCATCCATCTTGCCGTCCCTATCACAATCAGAGCCGGTGAGTGATTTAGCAACCTGCGGGCCATATTCATCAATATCAGATTTTGAAGGGTTTACGGTAATAGTGACCTTAGGAGACTGCTCAATAAAGTCGGCTACATCGGTATAGTTAGCAAAATCTTCCTTAGAAATTAAGTGACTAATATCTCGAGTTTTAGATTTTGCTGCCCATGTATTAAACGAACTTGTCGCTAGGGCAATCATCAAACATAGCGTTATTAATAACAAAAACAATCTCACCTAAATACTCCAATATTTTTAAATCCTAAAAATTATACAAGCTGATAACTGGCTGTGACAACACTCCTTTTTATCGAGTTAATTTTATTTCATCCCTAAATTGGGATGAAAATTCATTTTTGTCATCCCAATTTGGGGATGAAAACGTGGTCGTATAATACGCCATAAAATCGATTACGCTGTAATTTGTTGATATGCATGGTTAATTAAGTTGGCACGAGTTTCGCTATATTAACTATATATTAGAAAATAACTTAGGTCTGTTATGGACATCATCAAGCAAACTAAACAACCCATGTATAAAAAGAAAAGCTTTATTACCTCTGCTGGCGTAGCAGTATTAGCCGTTTTTCTTATTGCTAGCACTCAAATGAACATTTCTGCCTTTTCCGTACAAAGTAACTCGGTGATTACCGCAGTCGTTGAGCAAGGTGACTTTGATATTAAAATATCTGGCCCAGGTATTTTGGCGCCAAGAGATGTTCGATGGGTCGCTAGTACCGTTTCAGGGAAAGTCGAACGTATTCTTGTTAAGCCGGGTGCACAGGTTAAAAAAGGGCAATTGATAGTTGAATTGGTTAATCCTGAATTAGACCAAATGGTGGAAGAGCTGCATTGGGAAGTCGCTGCCATGCAGGCACAAACCCGCGCATTAAAAGTCAGTCAAGATACTCAGTTACTTGATATGCAAGCGAGGACCTTAGCAACCCAAATGCAATATGAAAAAGCGAAAATGCGTTTAGATGCAGAATCACAATTAATTAAAGTCGGCAATTCTACCGTGTCAAAGTTGGATTTTGCATCATCAAAATTGACTGTGAATCAACTAGCCAAAACCATTGAAATTAATGAATTGAGAGCAAAGCAGTTAGTACTGAATTTAGCGGCTCAACTTGAAGCACAAACGGCTTTACTGAAGAAGTTAGATAAAAAGTATGAAAGAGCGCAATTTCAATTAGCGTCACTCAATGTTAAAGCGTCACTAGCGGGTGTTTTGCAAGCCATGCCATTAGAGCTTGGTCAACGAGTTTCGATTGGTGGAAATATTGCCAAATTTGCTAAAAAAGGCGATTTAATTGCAGAACTAAAGGTTCCCGAACTTAATGCTGGCGATATTATTATTGACCAATACGTGAGTATAGATACACGTTTTAACCAGATACAAGGCAAGGTTACTCGCATTGACCCAGCGGTTGTAAATGGCACTGTACAGGTGGATGTTGAACTTACTTCAGAACTTCCCGATGAAGCAAGACCTGATCTTTCTATCGATGGTGAAATATTCATTACCCAGAAGAAAAATAGTTTGTTTGTTAGGCGTCCTGCTTTTTCACAAGCAAATCAGACCATGGCGATATACCGAGTTAATAATGAAAAAACTAACGCTCAACAAACCCCAGTTAAGTTTGGCTTATCGTCGAGTGTTGATATTGAAGTGGTTAGCGGCTTAAAAGTAGGGGATAGAATCATTGTATCAGAGCAAACCAGTTTTGAACGTCATAAAACAATTATCTTGAAATAAGTACCTTAAAATTATTATCAAGTCTTATAAATACATAGCTAAAACAATTAACTGAAAATAGAACCTATTGAATAATAAGGAAATAACCGATGAAAACATTAATTAAGTTAACCAATTTGAAAAAAGTATTTTCTACCGATGAAGTCGAAACACATGCACTTAGTGATATTAATTTAGAGGTTAAACAAGGAGAATATTTATCGATTTCTGGGCCATCAGGTTGTGGCAAATCTACCTTGTTATCTTTATTGGGGCTGTTAGATACCAGCTCGGGAGGCAGCTATAACTTAAATGGTCATGATGTGGTGGATATTAATGGCAAACAAAGAGCGGCAATTCGAAATAAAGAAATAGGTTTTGTTTTTCAGTCTTTTAATTTAATCAGTGAGCTAACTGTCGCAGAAAATGTTGCTTTACCATTAACTTATCGTAAAGATTTAAGTAAAAGTCAGCGTAAAGAGCTAGTAACCGCAGCACTTGAAAAAGTCGATATGAACCATCGTACCAAACATTACCCATCACAACTTTCTGGTGGACAGCAACAACGTGTTGCTGTCGCTCGTGCCATTGCCGGTAATCCATCAATCATTCTTGCCGATGAACCAACGGGTAACCTTGATTCAAAAAATGCTGAGCTAGTGATGGGCTTGTTAGATAAGTTACATGCTGAAGGGGCAACTATCTGCATGGTTACTCATGATCCAAGAGGCGCAAAACGTGCCGAACGAGTAATTGACATTTTTGATGGTCGTATTGTTTCAGACTCACCAACAATGCCAAACCAAATTGAAGAAGCGGTTGCTTAAGGGAAGATGATGGATATTTTATCGGATATAAATTTTGCTCTACGGACGTTAATTAAAAACCCTAAGTTCACCGCGTTAACTGTTTTTGTTATGACTACAGGATTAACCTTATGTATTTACATGTTCAGTTTTATCCATGGCACAATGGTTGCTCCATTACCTTTTGAAAATGGTGATCGCATTAGAGCTGTAGATACTATTAATAATGGTATGGAGTACCAAGGTACTAGCTTTAGAGTGCATGATTTTGAAGATTTAAAAAAGCGTGTGCAAAGTTATGAGGTATTTGATGCCTATGACGTAGCGACTGTTAATTTAAGTACCAGTGATCGTGCCGTTAGATATACCGGACACTATGTGAAAGAGAACTTTTTTGAAATATCAGACGCAAAACCACTATTAGGTCGTTTGATTACTAATGAGGATGGCTTATCGGGTGCAGAGCCTGTGGCACTGATTAGTCATACTGTTTGGCAAAATATGTTTGCTGGTGATAAAAACATTTTAGGAAAAAAACTAAGAATTAATAGCAAGCCAACAACCGTAGTTGGTGTTATGCCAGACAGCTATCAATTCCCTAGTGCAGGTAGAATCTGGATGCCTTTCACAACGACAGGTAAAGGTGTAGACCGTAAAGATGGTCACTATGTTGCTGTGTATGGTGTACTTAAAGCCGGGGTAACAGATAAACAAGCTGATGCTGAGTTACAGGTTTTAATGGCAGAATTAGCAGAAAATTACCCTAAACTTAACTCAACTATTTCAGCGCATGTGTGGACATTACAAGCTGCAGCTATGGGCAGTGGTACACCAATAATTATATTGGCAATGGAGTTAGCGGTAGGGTTTATTTTGTTATTAGCCTGTATCAATGTGAGTAACTTGTTGTTCTCTAGAGCAACGGAAAAGGGTAAAGAAACAGCTATTCGCACTGCACTAGGCGCGCCTAGAATAAGATTGGTTATGCAGATGATGTGGGAATCAATGCTTATTTGTGTTATTTCAGGTGTATTAGCGGTACTCTTTGCTGGCTTATGGCTAGAGGTGGCTAATAAAGACGTATTGGAATCCTTCCCATTTGATCCGCCTTTTTGGTGGCATCTTCAAATCACCCAAACCTCGTTAATTGCGGCAGTTATGATCACGTTAGTGACGGCATTTATCACAGGTATTTTACCTGCGTTGAAAGCAACCTCAGGTGATTTTAATGCTACTTTAAGAGATGGTACTCGTGGCGCACAAAGTAAAGCATCAGGTCGCTTGAGTAAGGTGATTGTTATTTCTGAAGTGGTACTTTCTTGTGCATTATTATTACTATCAACTGGTATGGTTTATTCAGTAAATCAGCAAAATAACATTGACTATGGCACTACGGTTGAAGATATTTTTACTGCACGTGTTGGTTTACCTGAAGCTGGCTATGAAAGCGATGAAAAAAGACAACAGTATTATCAAAATCTTGCTGAAAATTTAATAGCTGAGCCTGAAATCTCAGGGGTTAGTTTCACTCGAGCATTACCGGGTAATGGTGCTAGATATGAAAATATTGCCTTAGATAATGTTGATTATGGCAAACAGCCACAATATCCCAAGACTAGCTCTGTAGGCGTAGACCATAACTACTTCTCAGTGATGGAAATGAATTTACGTGAAGGCAGACTTTTTGATTCGCGAGATAAAAATGATAGCCCACTAACTGCTGTGGTTACTGATAATTTTGTTAATAAATTCTTTAAAGATGGCGACGTACTTGGCAAGCGTTTTAAGTTTGTTGAAACGGATAAAGACTGGTATACCGTTATTGGTGTGGTTAATGACGTTATTCACGGTCAACCCATGTCATTTAATATTGAGAAGCCGACGGCATTTATTTCAATTCAACAAATACCGAAGCGCTATATTTCAGTCGTTATTAAGACCGAGGCTGACGACGCAGCAAGTGTTACTGGTTTATCTGAACGCGTTGTTGATATTGCACTGAAAGTTGAGCGCGATGCCCCTTTATATGAGGTGCAAACTTTACGTAATTTAATTACGGGTCGTAATGCTGGAATGAACTTTATCAGTGAGTTGTTTTTGGTGTTTGCTGCGGCATCTATGGTACTGGCGTTTAGTGGTATTTACGGTGTTATGTCGAATACTATCGTACAAAAAACACAAGAAATCGGCATCAGGCGTGCATTAGGTGCAGATAATAGTGATATCTACAAACACTTTATTAAGCAAGGAATTAAACAGTTAGTGATTGGTTTAGCTTTCGGTTTACCTATGGGGGTGGCACTAGTGACTATGTTAGAAGAGTCATCAATAGCCCAAGGATCGTTAATGTTATACTTTATTATTCCAACCTTTATTAGTGCAGTCATGTTATTAGCTATTTATTACCCTGTGCAAAGAGCATTAAAGATGCAGCCATGTTCAGCGCTAAGATACGAATAATCCATTGTTAGAATCTCTTTATAAAAGCCTTTTCATTGAAAAGGCTTTTTCGTCTTTAACAAAGAAGTATATAGTAACTGTAAATAACATATTTCTTTGGAGCTTGGGCTTTAGTTAAACTGAGTTCAGGTTATTAAAATACAGGAAAGCTTTGTGTCCCATATCCTTATCGCTGATGATGATGCCAGTATAGTAGCCGCCTTACGTTTATTTTTAAAAAGTGAAGGTTTTAAAGTCACTACGGCTACCAGTCCTGCTGAAGTTGAATTCTTAATTAAATCAAAAGAAATTGATTTAGCCTTAATAGACTTAAATTATCAACTTGATACCACCTCAGGTCAGGAAGGTTTGCAATTAACTGAAAAACTTAAAAAGTATGATGCAGACTTGGTGGTAGTTTGCATGACAGGTTGGGCAACCGTTGAGGTTGCAGTACAGGCGATGCAGTTAGGTGCAGGAGATTTTATTCAAAAACCTTGGGAAAACGACCGCTTATTATCAATTATTAATAATCAATTAGCGTTAAGTCGACAAACTAAAAACAACCTAAAACTCACCGAAGAAAATAATAACCTAAAACAGCAAATTGCCATATTAGATGGTAATGAAATGGTGGCGCAGTCAGCAGCGATGAAAACCTTGCTTAATACGCTCGCACAAATTGCTAAAGCGGATATAAATATTTTGATTACCGGAGATAATGGCACAGGTAAGAGTTTATTAGCGAGTCATATTCATCAACTTAGTAGCCGTACTGATAATGCCTTTGTTTCGGTCAATATGGGGGCTATCACAGACTCTTTATTTGAAAGTGAGATGTTTGGTCATGTTAAGGGGGCATTTACTGATGCCAAAGAAAACCGAATTGGCCGTGTAGAGTTGGCCGAGCAGGGCACTTTGTTTTTAGATGAAGTTGCTAATATTCCCTTAGCTCAACAAGCTAAATTACTAAGGCTATTAGAAGAGCACCAATTTGAGAAAGTAGGCGCCAGTAAAACTCAGCAAGCCGATATTAGAGTTATCAGTGCAACCAATGGTGATTTAGCTCAGATGGTTGCAGATAAGAGTTTTAGACAGGATTTATTATATCGCTTAAATACCTTTGTTGTTGAAATCCCGCCGTTAAAGGCGCGTCTTGATGATATTGTCCCCATGGCTGAAAACTTCATCGCTAAAAGTGCTGCTAGATATAATAAAAGTTCACCTAAATTATCTGCTCAAGCCAAAGAACAATTACTTAGTTATGCTTGGCCTGGCAATGTTCGCGAATTGAGTCATACCATGGAGCGGGCTACCTTATTAGCCCATGACGAAATATTATCAGAACATCTCATGCTTGTTGATATAGGATTGAGTCAACAGCCCGCTGAGTTAGTAAATTCAGTGGCTAATTTTTCTAATGAAATGACCATGGAAAATATTGAAAAAATGGTTATTGAACAAAGACTAAAACTCAATAAAGGCAATGCTACTGATGCTGCTAAATCGTTAGCGATGAGCCGAAGTGCTTTTTACCGTCGTTTAGATAAGTTCGGGCTATAAAACATGTTTAATAGCTCTTTTGAAAAAAGAATATTCTCTACTATCTTATGGGCTATCTTACCTAGTTACTTGCTAGCGCTATTTTTACTCTGGCATATTGATACCTCTTTCTATTTACAATCTTTGGTCACTATTTTTTTATCAGCGATTGTAGGTTTTTCTTTTCATCTTTTTTATTATGATATTAAAGACCAATTTATTTCTCTGGCAAACCTTGTTGAGGCTTTAAATGTAGGTGATTTTTCCTTACGTGGTAAAGCTGAAGAGGGGCAAAGCGGTCATAGTGATTTGATCAGACAAGTAAACAGGTTAGCTGACTCATTGACCACCGCTCGCTACGACTTTAAAGAAAGCCAACTGCTATTGGCTAAAGTTATCAAACAAATTAAAGTCGCGATTATTGCCTGTGATGAGCAGGGAAAAATTACTATGGTAAATCCAGAAACAGAGTTGTTACTGGGATTAAATGAATCAAAACTTAGCCATAAAACCTTAGCAGATTTGAATTTGGCCCATGTAACTCAGTTCAAAACTAATTCAATAGAAAAGCTTACCTTGGGCTCTCGTACTGCCCGATGGCATATTTTTAAAGATGGCTTTCGTGATCAAGGTCAGCAACATACCCTCTACATTTTTTCTGATTTAGATTTATTATTGAGTCAGCAAGATCAAGAAGCCTGGAAAAACTTGGTCAGGGTATTAAGTCATGAAATTAATAACTCGTTAGCGCCCATTATCTCGTTAGCTTCAACGTTAGATAAATTAACGGCACGAAGTGATATTGAATTTGAAGATAAAGAAGATATTCAATCAGGCTTGAAAATAATTCAGGATAGAGCAACCAGCTTAAAGCACTTCCTTGCCGGTTACCGGGTATTGACTCACTTACCACAAGCAAAACTTAAATCAGTTAATGTAGTTCCTGTGATTGAGCAACTAGTGTCACTATTGAAATATCCGGTGAAGTTAACTTTACCTGCGCACGTTACATTAATGGTAGATGTGGCTCAATTAGAACAATGCTTAATTAATCTGTTAAAAAATGCTCATGAAGCATCAGAAAATAAAAGTGGAATTGATTTATTACTAAAAGAGAATGCCAATCAGATCGCTATTTATATTCTTGATAAAGGTCCAGGCATACAAAATTTAGAGAATGTCTTTGTACCCTTATTCACCACCAAAGTACAGGGTACAGGTATAGGCCTATCCTTATGTAAGCAGATCATTGAAGGGCACCAAGGACAGCTGCATTTATCTAATCGAGCAGAAGGTGGTTGTCAGGTAGAGATTATTTTACCTAGATAAAGCATACTCTCAGATGAAAAACGTTAAATAATGTATTGAAATTAAAGGAAACAAGAGGATGAACGAACCTGATATATCACGCTGGTCCTTGATTCGGGATATGCTTATTTTCCAAATTAAATTAGCTATGGATGCTATTCGTGATTTGTTATTAAGCCCTGCATCAATAGCATGTGGGCTGATAGATATCTTTAAAGGCCATGCTATTTCCAAGAGCTATTTTCATAAATTAATGGCATTAGGCCAGAAAAGTGACTCGTGGTTGAACTTGTTTGGTAACCATAACAAGATCTCGGACAGCTCAATCGTTATCGACATTCAAAAGGGCAAAGCCGATGTAAATGTTGACCAATTGTTTTTGCAGGTTGAGTCATTATTAAAAGAGCAACACGGTAAAGGTGGACTAACGGCTTCTGCCAAATCAACTATCGATCGATACCTTAATAAGATAGTGGAAACAAAAAAGCCGACCGATTAAACCACCTAAAGTTATTTTAATTTTCACTGAAATAGAGCACTTTGAATGGTAACGGGTATAAGTTCTTATAGGCTACTTGAGCAATAGGCTGTTTTAGCAATAAGCAGTCTCTTATTTATTACGCTCTTGATAACCACTCATTAATGCCTGCCAGTTATTATCACTAAAATAAAACTGCTGTAGCTTATTAAGCTCTTTTAAAAATGAGCGCTGTAGACGCTGGATATTGGCCTGCTTCCAGCCTGAATCTTTTGTGTTTGTACGAAGCTCACCCCGATCAAAATCAATCAAAAACACTTGCTCTTTATCATTGATAAGAATGTTATGAGCGTTTAAGTCATGGTGATAAATATTATTATCATGGAACTGTTGAATTGTAGCGCCAATAGCGCGCCAAAGAGAGTCACTTATTGGACCTTTAGATAAAATGTCTACTAAATCTTGTGCTTGTTGTATACGACTTGATAATAAATCAGCTTGATATGTTAAACCATGGCGAATAACGCGATAAGCAATGGGCTCCGGTGCAGGTAGCTGTAAAGTTTGCATATGTTGCAGTAATGAAAACTCACTTGCAGCGCGGGTTTTTTCTAGGCCAGTAAACCAATAACTGTCATTAATTATCTTACCAATAAGACCACCACGATAATAATGGCGTAATACCCAGTCATGTTGCGTATGATCACTATCTTTATAAGCAACAAACCAGGTGGTTCCTCGCCCTTGCGCAGAGCCTGTTACCGCATCTTGTTTCTGCCAATAGCCAGGAGTAAGCATTTCTGAGCTAAAATCAGCAATGAGTGACTTATTGAACAAACAAGTTACGTTTCCTTGTTCAAGTTTGGAAAGTTGTATGTTGGCGGCGGCTTGAGTCAATTGATTTCTCCTAATAATTCTTGTACTTGGACTAAGGTTTTGTCACTTGCGCCCTGATTTTCTAACACCACTTTTTGAGCTTTGTAGCCTAAGTCTTTTTGCTG
>Ga0209396_1003000_pt1 | contig 17326 bp, 16 predicted proteins | sample GOMGulsemesocosm_6_FD_184638 | JGI IMG/M metagenome (GOLD analysis project Ga0209396, IMG submission 184638) | Methane-oxidizing microbial communities from mesocosms in the Gulf of Mexico - GOM8C Gulf of Mexico (SPAdes) (version 2) | ecosystem: Environmental > Aquatic > Marine > Cold seeps...
ATATAGACACGTTTTATTCAAAATCCGTTGCAGCAATGTGTAGTGGTCAACTATTTCCGGACAGTGAATTAAGTTTTTCTTCAGCTTTAGCTGGTGAAAGCCCACCATTAAAGTGGTGAGGTCTTTGCCAGTTGTAATAGTCCGTCAGGTAATAGCCAATATCTTTGTGTGCTTCATTAAAAGAAGCGTACCCGACCGATGGAATCCACTCGGTCTTTAAACTCCTAAACAGCCTTTCCATTGGCGAATTATCCCAGCAGTTTCCTCGACGACACATACTTTGTTGAATACGGCAACGCCACAACAACTGTCTGAAATTTAGGCTGCCATATTGACTACCCTGATCAGAATGAAACATGACGCCTGCAGGTTTACCTCTTTGTTGCCAGGCTGTTTCAAGTGCTTTCTTTACAAGCCCAGCATCGGGATGTTTTGATAATGACCAACCCACTACACGTCGACTATATAGATCCATCACCACTGCCAGGTAGTGCCATTGCTGATTTACCCAGATGTAGGTGATGTCGCCACACCACACCTGGTTCGGACTGGCCATATTAAACTGGCGATTTAAGCGATTCGGTATATCCGGACGCTCTTCAACCGCGTGTTTATATTTGTGCAAACTAGGCTGCTTGGATTCCAGATTCCCCTCGCTCATTAAGCGAGAGACTTTATAGCGGCCAATTTTGATACCTTGCTCTGCCAGCATAATGACAATAGTCCGACTGCCCGCCGCATTCCTGCTAGCGGTAAAAATTTGCTTCACCTTGGCCCGAAGATTCAAGCGTTCAACATCAACTTTGTTGCAGCGATTCTGATAATCGTAAAAACTAGATCTACAAATACCAAAGACTTTACAGACCATATCCACCGTTTCATGCTCTCTCAAATGGTCAATTAATGCGTACGATTCATCTCGTCCGACATTAAGAGAGCGGTAGCCTTTTTTAGTATGGATTTCTCGCGCTCTAGTCGATTAACCTGTGCTTCAAGCTCTTGAATTCTTTGTTGTTCAGCGGTTAAAGCCTTGCTGTTGGGTGTAATCCCACCACGTTCAATTTCTAGCTGGCTAACCCATCTGCGCAATGCCGTAGCGCCAATGTCCAGGGATCGGGCGGCTTGGGTATATGAGTAGCCTTGGTCTAATACTAGGCATGCTGCCTCGTGCTTAAATTCTGTGGTAAATGTGCGTCTTTGTTTTTTCATTGAACACCTTTATGAAGGTGGTAGTTTACCACCTAAGTTAGTGTCCGGATTCATTAGACCACTACAATGCGTGGCGGTTCGAGTCCGCCCACTGGTATCACCTAATTTTAAAAACCCCTTTCAGTAATGAACGGGGCTTTTCTCTGAATAAACCCTAAGCCAGAAAAGACAACCAAGCTCACTTGTTAAATCACTAGCCCCTTCTAATTTTATAGTTAATCATTGTCGGTAAACCTATAATGAGGCATATACTAATTACTCCCTTACTTGCACTTGTAATATTTAGCCACTCCTCGTGTTATGAAGTAATTGCCGAAGTTAATGATACCAAACCAAACGGAAAGCCCAGGGATTTTGATATGGGCGCACCTGACATCAAAGCTTGCCTCATTGATGAGTGGGGCATGCGATGTAACAACTAAAAATACAACACCAGACTACATGGAACCTTGGTGCAATAACAAACATAAATGTAACTTAGGTGAAGTTAGATTTTTCTACGACCACATTAGCATTCCGCTGATAGATGTGGATTCGAAGTTAGATGACCCTATAGACTTTCACAATTGTAGAGCTGGCAGATTGATAGTCAGAGCTTTTGTACTTCAGCAGGTTACAAGTCAGGTATGGTGATTAGAATCGACACTCTAATCCAAGCGAGTTTTGCGGTTTTCTTGATGATGCTCGATCAGCGCGCGATCCTGATTTTGCTTATGCAGAACACACCTGCCAATAACCAGCATTTCGATATCCGTCCCCATAAAGCACTGAAATGCGTCCTCTACAGTACACACAATAGGCTCCCCCCTGACATTAAAAGAAGTATTAACCACGACAGGACAGCCAGTGAGTTTCTTAAACTGGCTTATTAACGCATGGAAACGGGGATTAGTTTCGCGAGTGACTGTTTGAATTCGAGCAGAATAATCCACATGCGTCACTGCTGGAATTAAAGACCGTTTAACGTTAAGTTTGTCGACACCAAACTTTTCCGCTTCCTCGGCAGTCATTTCAAGTCTTTTGCCTACCTTAATCGTATCAACCAGTGACATGTACGGGCTATCGTAGTCCAAATCAAACCACTGAGCTACATCTTCACGTAAAACTGCCGGCGCAAAAGGGCGGAAGCTTTCACGAAACTTCACTTTCAAATTAAGTGTCTTTTGCATTGTATCTGACCTAGGGTCACCCAGGATCGACCTACCGCCCAACGCCCTTGGGCCGAATTCCATTCGGCCCTGAAACCAGCCAAGTGCTTTGCTTTGTGAAAGTGCCAATGCCGATTGCTCAACCATATCTGCCTCTGGTAGGGTTTCATATACAGCACCCACCAGTTTCAGAGCTTGCTCAATTTCCTGCTGCCCGTACTCCGGTCCGAGATAAGCACCCTGCATAGAATCCTTCAGCTGCACTACACGAGGATTATCAAGCTCTTGATGCCAGACTGCCAAAGCGGCTCCCAGAGCCCCTCCAGAATCACCAGCGGCAGGTTGAATCCAAATATCCTTAAAACATTGATCTTTGAGTATCTTGCCGTTGGCCACACAGTTGAGTGCCACGCCACCGGCTAGGCAAAGATTCGGGATATCATATTCTTTGGCCAGTGAACGGGTTAATGCAAGCACAACCTCTTCAGTTACTGCCTGTACAGATGCGGCAATATCCATGTGAAACTGAGTCAAAGGCTCATCTTCACTTTTTCGTACCGGCTGGCCAAACAAGTCGGCAAACTTGTTATTGGTCATCGTCAAACCTGACGCATAGTTAAAGTACGACTGATCTAACCGGAACGAACCATCTTCTTTTAGGTCTATCAATTTATCAAGGATAAGATCTTTATATTTGGGTTCACCATAGGGGGCCAGCCCCATGACTTTGTATTCGCCACTGTTGACTTTAAAACCGGTATAATAGGTAAATGCAGAATAAAGTAGACCAATAGAGTGAGGAAAGTGAATTTCCTTGACAATTTCAAGCTTATTGCCCGACCCGATAGCCACTGTGGTTGTTGCCCACTCCCCGACCCCATCAAGTGTCAAAACCACCGCTTCTCCAAAGGGTGAGGGATAAAATGCACTACAGGCATGACTGAAATGGTGCTCACTGAATAACAACTTGTCGGCGCAAAAACCCTTGTCCACAGCCCTTAACGATCTAGCCAGATGATCTTTTAAAAATAACTTCTCCCTAAGCCACACAGGCATGGCCATGCGAAAGGAGTTAAGACCCCTAGGCGCATGTGCCAGATAAGTTTCAAGTAGTCGTTCGAATTTCAAAAAGGGCTTATCGTAAAAAATGACATGATCAACCTCACCCAGCGTCAATCCGGCTTCAGCCAACACGTAGTTGATCGCAGCTTTAGGATAACTGGGATCATGTTTTTTGCGACTAAAGCGCTCTTCCTGTGCAGCGGCGATTATATTACCATCGACCACCAATGCAGCTGCGCTGTCATGATAAAAAGCTGAAATACCAAGAATTGAAGTCATAGACCTAAAATAATGTATAGATGAAAGGTGCTACAGCAGTTCCCTGGCTCAATACAATAAGCCCGCCAAACAACAACAGCATGGAGAAGATAGGCAGTAACCAAAGCTTTTTTCTCACTCTCATGTATTTCCAAAACTCTGCAAAAAAAGACATTAATAACCCCCTGTTAGAATTGATCCGACAACGAACTGGCAGGATCTGTACGCTTGATCCAGTATGAATTGGTGCCACTGTCAAGTCTTTCACGGAGCAAATCTTTGCCCAGCAATTTGAGTAACAGTGCCATGGGCACAATTGTTAAACAGAAGATCAGTGTCATGACCACAGGTGCCACAACAGCACCCATCGCATTTCCCAGTTTAAACCACAGCCTATTTGGCAAAGCCAACAGTCCGGGAGCAAAAAAGGCCAACAATAACCAAGTTAGGGCTACAAACAAAGCCCAACCACTTATACTCTCACCCGCTGTCAGAGGATACAGTCCGATAATCACAAATACCACGCAAAAGACTATCCCGAATCCTTTTTCAGACCCTTGTTTTACATCGACGTTACTGTTGAACTCAGACATCTCGCAGCTCACTGCTTTCTATGTTCATTGATGATTTTCGCCGCCAACTTCGAGCCCTGGTCAGTCATATGAATCGAATCATACAACAGTTCTCCTGGCGGATACAGTTCAAAACCTCTGGCTAAATCAATCAATTCAACCCCCAACTCAACAGCCATTAACCTAGTCTGCTCATTATACTTGCTCATCAAATAGGCTGTCTGCTGCAAAGTAAAATTCTTTGGGCTCTCACCATAATAAATCGGATACTCACGGATATCCTCATCGGTAAAATGAGAATAGCGGGATGTATAGGCATGGGGTTGAGTGAGTAAAGTCACTTTACTCCCCCTGCTTTTTGCCAGTAGCACCATTGAAGAAAATACTTTCTCCCGAGCTTCCAGCGCAAACGTGATATCTTTATCGTAATGTAACCTAAATTCTTGCTCTGAAATACTTTGCTCTTTTCGATTGCGCTGAGCAGATTTGATATAGGAGCTAAGCACTTTCAAGTCACTTTCTTCAGCCAACCAGTTTTGCCCGCTATAAAACAACAGCGCCAGTATTGAAGAGCGTTTTACCCAGGGGCTGACAACAAGTGTTTCACGAGGTTTATCAGTTCTCTGGCGGAACATCGACCAATGATTCTGATCAAAAATACCTGATTTACTATCATAGGCCTCAATATACAAAGCACGCAGTGAAATATCATTGACCGCGTGCATGATGAAAACTTCTTCCGGGGCCACGTCCATATATTCCAACCAATAGTGTAAATTATTATAACTATCGCCAAGCCCGTTACCACTGTACCCAACATTTAAAGCCCGAATACCCGAAACAAGCTCCGGCCACCTACTGCCCTCATTGACATATCGGGATTCAGTTGTGCTGCCACCAAAGAAGAGTACAGTTGGAGAACGGCTCTGGTTTTTACCGAGCACCTCCCCTTGGCGACCAGTACGGAATAAACTTTTTTTAGCACCTTCATACAATCCAGAAATATTAAAAACAAGATTTTTATTGGGCAAATATTGTCTTTTAAAGGCGAAATCGATTTTTAAAGAGTTTTTAACGTCAAGATAAGGATTCTGCCAAAACATACGGACAGCGCCTTCGGACAACAACAGTCCGATAATAAGGCTGGCTAATACCATTAAAATACTGCGAACTTTCTGAATCACTAAAGTACCTGCTGTCATCGCTTTTTGCCACCCATTTGCGCAATACCGCCAATATAGGTTACCGAGTTGACCTGCACGGTAGAAATATCACTTATCATCAGTTTAGCTTTCCCATCAAATCACAATAATATTTTATCCATGCATGATAGCTTGAGTCATTGGTAATGACCACTTCAATATCGATAAGCACTCATCCCGCGTTCTAAAATCAAGTTCACCACCTTTCTCTAGATTACACAAGGAACTCACCTCGTGAGCGAAACCTAAGTAATAACCGACAAATCAATCCTTAATCCTATCCCCTGCCCCCGCACCCAAGACAGTCTGAAATATATATTTAAAATAACTTTTCACACTCATATCACAAATCATTTTCGAATCAGTGCCTGCCAATAGTTCAGGCGTAGACATATCAATATCATTCACTTGGGCTAACCCCGTGATCCCCGGTCGAACATCAAAAACACCTTTATCCTCCCTAGCAGCAGTTAATTCTAATTGATTAAACAGACCAGGACGTGGGCCCACTAGACTCATCTCCCCCTTAAACACATTCCATAGCTGAGGTAATTCATCTAGTTTAGTTTTCCTCAAAAAACCTCCTAACTTTGTAATAGAGGAGGTACTGGCTAAATGACTGGCAACTGAGATAGTATCAATAGACATTGTTCTAAATTTTATCAAAATAAAGGGGGTTTTATTACGACCTACTCGCTCTTGTTTAAATATAGGTGATCCTGTATCAAACAAGCCAACCAAATAAATAACAAAAAGTACTGGAGACCCAAATACCAATCCTAATAATGAAAATATAACGTCTAAAAACCGTAGCATACTAATTATTACCTTTCACATAACGGTTTACTGTTTCTTGTATAGCCTGCTCGACTGTAAATGGCGGAGTCCAAGCAAGCACTTTTTGCGCCTTACTTGAATCGACTTGTAAATCACCAATCAAACGATCAACAACAGCTCGTTTCCCTGCTAAAGCCCCTGCAAATTTAAACAAAAACATTGGAACAGGCATTAATCTAGGTGACTGACCAAAAGCCTTTCGCAAGAATATTAACAAACTAGTTAGAGAAACATCCACACCGTCTGAAATTATAAAAGTTTGATTAGCTGCTTTGGTATGATTAATACATACACTAATAAAGTCTACTAAATTAACTATATAAATCATACTACGTTTATTTCTAATAGACCCAAAGGGTAATGGAATACGACCAGAACTTAACTTAAGTAAACTAAGAAAATTCGCTTTCACTCCTTCACCATATACTAACGGTGGACGAATAATTACTACTTCAAGACCAGTTTCGTCCGACATAGCTCGCAAGCCTTGCTCAGCTTCCATTTTAGAAATACTATAAGGATCTTTAGGATTAACTAATGACCCCTCGTTAAATGCTGGTTTTCCAGTAGTACTTTCACCATTTACTTTTATCGTACTAATAAATATAAACCGCTTAACACCAGCATCAGCTGCCTGACGCGCTAGATTTAAAGTAGCCGCAGTATTGATCTCTCGATATGTACTTAATGGATCCAATTCATCATCACCCATGATATGTGCACGGGCTGCGCAATGAATAACCACGTCTATACTTTTAAAATGCTCGCCATAATCTACATCGGAAGAGAGATCTACTTTTACAAATTTACCATTTAAATTAGCGGGCTCATTACGCCCAAAAACAGTTAAATTATAGTCAGTTAATTCGCCCAACAATGCGCCACCTACAAACCCTGTCGCACCGGTTAAAGCTAGGCTCCTACATTTATACATTTCGCAAAAACTCAATTATATCATCGGCCATTTTTTTCATAATAACACCCCTCGCAAACTTTTCTTTAAAATGAACCCTGTCAATATCACTTAAACTTAGTCGTTCGAACGCTTTTTTTGCTGCAGCATCATCCCCAGGATAAAAAACTTCACAATTTTTAACTTCAAGATTTAAAAATGCAGCGGCATAACCACTAACACCAGCCAAGATAGGTTTACCTAAAGCTGCATATTCGAATATCTTTGAAGGCAAGACCTTTTCAAAAGCGGGGTAATCGTTTAAATGCAAGAAAAGTATATCTGCCTTTTTATATTCTTGTATTAATTGCTTTCTATCAATTGGCGGGAGCAAAGAAAGGTTTGATACTCCTAGCATTGAATCCTTTAACTGCTGGCACCTCCCACCATCACCTATAACAGTAAAAGAAGCTTTATCTTTCAAGCTCTTAGATAATTTAGGTAATATTTCATCTAAGCCTTGTCCTTCACCGATATTTCCAGCGTATAAAACGCTAGCTATACCTTTATTGCTTTTAAGTTTCGAATCATATTTAACATTCAAAAACTCATCGTCAATACCATTTGTAAACCACCTAAGCTCGCTTTTGGGGTATCGTTTATTAAAATACCCCTCAAAACCCTCCGACACCAAGTTGATTCTCTGAGCACGTGAGAATGAATATTTCTCTATCAATGAAAATACAGGTTTTGCTAACAATGAAAATTTTGAAGGTAACAAATCATTTATAGTATCTACAAATATATCCCGAATATCCAAATACAAAGGTAATTTTTTTTTACGTGCTATCCGTGCCCCCAAAAAAGCAGTAAAAAGACGTGAGGACGTTGCGAAAATGAGATCATAGTTAGCTTGATCAGATATTTTAATTGCAGACTTATAATAGGTAAAAAAAGCTTTTGCTTGATCTACCATACCACTATTATGCGCTGGTAGTGGTATTCGGTGTATTGTAATGGGTCCAGTCTTTTCAACCTCTGGGGCTTCAACAGAAAACGATGCGTAGCGATTCGGGAGAGTAGATACCACATCGATTTCGATATCCTTCTGCTTACTTAACTCTTTAACTAAAGCCGCTGTACGAAAAGAACCCGCACATAAATCAGGTTGATAATAAAATGATAAAACTAAAACTCTCAAGACATTAAACCTTTTTTAATTTCGATGCCAATAACCAAACTGTCACTAATTAAAGGGACGACTAATCTTTTATTTGAAATAGAGACCCCAAAGGCAGGGTGGTAGCTTGTAGACTCAATTTTTATGGGCCCTGTTGAGCTGAATATAATAGTATCACCGAATATACTGGTTAATTCCAAACGACCATCGGATATTTCTTTTACTTTAATATCTGGGTGTAAATGATAAAATGATAAAGCTGACTTGTAACTACCGGTTACTCTATCATGAATTGATATCATATTACCTGAAGCACTAATCACACGAGTATGAATAACGCCACTCTTTAACCTAAGGTACCCATCATGCTGTGCTGAGACAACTACAGCACCAACTGATAAATCAACTTTATACTTGGATACATTAGCTCGCTTGGCCACTCTAAACCCACCCCAGACTTCAGAGGAGTCAGCTCCGTCAATAACCACCGTATTATGCGCTGCTGTACCGCGCTGCCTATGCCGCTCATTACTAAGCCCGTAAAGTGAGGTGCCAGAGTTAACGAAAAAGCGGTGATTACCAACTGACAGTTCAAAGCTGAGCGTATCTGCATGAGCATGTCCAGGTAAATAGCTTGGCCCTACTGCTCCATGGTCAAATAACAAACAATACATGGAATTATTAATTCGACTATAACCAGTGTTCTTTAATGATCTGTAAAACCTATTAACATAATCACTAGTTAAACCAAGTTTCACTGCGTAATCTTTTAAATCTTTAGGGCTGGCTGCTATTCCAATAGTGGCATCGTTAAAGAATGAAATTTCACCATCACCGTGCGTCATTACATCCAGCCACTCTAAGGCTTTAACCGCTTGAGCCCTCCACTCTGGTAATCTCAATTTCAATAAAGGCTCACCAGATATGGTTGCCAAATTTATTAAATCTAGTAGGTCCCACAACAATATACTGTGATACATGGGAGAAAGTTCGAAATGGCCGCCGTCATCTAGGAACTGTTCTGGGATTTCCCTATCCAGTAATTCTAATCCTAAGCGAAGATATTTATCACCGTCCTTACGCCCTAAAAAGCAACCTGAAAAAACCAACGCTTTAGCATTCGCAAATAAATGATTACCTAAAATATGATATTCAAGCTGTTTACTCAGTGCCTTTACCTGCAGCCCAATACTCTTAATCACGTGTTTATCATCTATCTCAGCACGATTATACCATTTGGTCCAATTTACAAGCCTTAGAGAAATTGGATAAGGCTCCCAACCATTCCCCGATACTGGTGGATTCTCTGCAATCCACCGCCTGACTAAAGAATATTGCATATCTTTTCGATATAAGCTGTCTAAAGCATTTAAGTCATCAAAATAGTGAAGATTATAAAGCCATAGTTTCTCATGGGAGGAATCATTCCATACGGATCTATTTGAAATTGACACCTGTTGACTAAGAAACTTAACTTCATCATGACAAATAATACTCCGCTCAACCACTTCCGGACCTGACCAAACCCAAGTCGCAGGTGTGACAGCACTTACGTCACACTTAACCCTTCTAAGAGGTAAAAGCCGATAAAGGATACGATAATATATCTGCTCAAAACGAAGTGGCTTTATTGTATGATAAAGCCTCATTAGCTTACTAAACACAATGCTCAGCCTTGAGCTCTCAACTGAAGGGCTGCTTCAATTGATGCTCTCGCAACTTCAAACACCTCTTCAGAGCTAATTGGACTTTGAGCCCCGTTTTCAATTGCATTTAGAAATACACTGCAGCAGTTGTTCTGGCCTTTATCTTGACGCCATAGATTCATCTTTTTAAAGCCTTTCCAGCCAAACCCTTTTAACTTTCTAAAGTTATCCAGCTGCAGTACTCCCCCAGCAGCAAAGACCTCAATCCGTTCTTTAGGAAAGCTTGCAGCGCCATTAGCAAAATAATGCACAGTACCGTGAGACCCGTCTTCAAAACCTAAGGTTATTGATGCTTTATCTTCAGTAATACTCTGGCAGTGATTATCGCCCATTCTTCGAGCCTGAATAGAAACAATTTTACTTCCAGTTAAAAAACGCATCAGATCAATAAAATGACATGCTTCACCAATTATCCGGCCGCCACCCATATTATTATCTTGTGTCCAGTGGTCTGCCTGAATAGATCCCGCATTCATTGTCATTATAAATGTCTTTGGTTCTTTCACACTTGATAGTAACGCTTTCATCTTTTGAATTTGTGGAGAAAATCTACGATTAAAACCAACCATCAAGGCTTGCTGCCCTGCAGTTTTAATATAGGCCTCTTCAACTAGGTCAAGTTCTTCGTGAGATATTGCTAATGGCTTTTCTACAAAAACATGCTTCCCAGCATTTAATGCTTTAATCACAAATGCCGCATGTGAATTGTGCTGAGTAACGATTGCTAGGGTGTTAACCTCAGGATTGTTAATCAAACCATCCGTATCAGTTGTAGCTTGATTAAAGCCTGTTTTAGAACCATGAATAACACCGTTAATTCCACCCGCAGTACTTATCGTATGTAGTTGACCACCCGCAGCCTTAAAGGCCGGAATTAATACACGTGAAGCATAGTTACCTGCACCAATAAACCCTAAAATAGGCTTAGCAGGGTTTAGCTTACTATCTGCCAAAATTGTAATTTTATTATGTCTAGGCATGGTTTCACTAGGATATTTAAGTAATATACCTAAAGCAGTATTGTCATTAGTTAACACATCATAAGCTTCTTTAGCTTCTTCAAAAACTATACGATGTGTTATAAGCTTTTCAATATCTAGCGCACCACTCGCCATCAAATCCAAAACTGCTTCAAAATTTCGCTGTTCTGTCCAACGAACAAACGGTAAAGGGTAATCTAATCCTTTTTCTTCATAGTCAGCTTCGTAACGACCAGGTCCGTATGAACAAGAAACCTGAAAAGACAGCTCTTTTTCGTAAAAATCAGCACGATTAAGCTCTAACCCAACAACACCAACCAAGACAATACGTCCACGCTTTCTGCTCATACGAGCAGCTTCAGTTACCGGGTCATTTGATTTTGTAGAGGCGGTTATAATAACAGCGTCAACACCATTACCACGACTAAAGGAAAGACCAGCAGCTACTGGATCTTCGCCTTTACCAGGGTTGCAGGTTTCAGCTCCAAATTGAGCAGCTAGATCCAGCTTACTCTGATCAAAGTCTATTGCCAAAACACGACAACCTTGTGCGCGAAGTAACTGTACGGTTAAAAGCCCGATTAGACCGACTCCGGTTACAACAACACACTCACCTAATGTTGGTTCGACCAACCTAATACCTTGAAGACCAATACTCGCTACCACAGTAAATGATGCAGCTTCGTCAGAAACCTTATCTGGAATCTTAGCACACAAATTTCTTGGTACTTTTACCACATCTGCATGAGGCCCGTTTGATAACACCCGATCACCCGCTGAAAAACCTTCAACGCTTGCTCCAATATCTGAAATAGTCCCAACATTACAATATCCAAGTGCTAAAGGTTGATTCAACTTAGACTTCACTGCATCTAATGTAGTTAATAAACCATCAGTATGAACTTTATCCAACACCATTTTTACTTTTTCAGGCTGCTGCCTAGCCTTATCAATCAATGAGGCTTTGCCAAAACCAACTAACATTCTCTCAGTTCCAGCAGAAATAAGGCTGACTGTAGTATTGATTAATAAATTGCCTTTAGACACATTAGGAGCAGGCGCATCGACGACAGATGTCCCGCCTTTGGCTAGATCCTGAAGAATTTGTTTCATTATAATTCGCTTCTTAACTTTACAATAACCGAGATATTTTTTTTAATTTTGATATAACTGATTCAGTTATATAACTAATTAAAACCGCTTTATAAACACCTTTAAAGACAAATAAACTTCCTGCAGAGGCACCTATAACCTTAAACTTTTCTACTAGTTGAATTATGTGATCAGGATGACCTGCCCCACCCAATATAGTAAGAGGGACTGATGTGATATTGCGAACCTTTTCAGCAAGATCTAAATCATAACCTTTCATTAAACCATCATTGTCTATAGAGTTAATCACAAACTCACCTACACCTATATCTTCTAATTCTACAAGAACATCTTCTAATTTCCTTTTAACTTTACTTTTACCATTATGAGTATAAATTTCATAATTACCAAATAAAGATTTTTTAACATCTAGAACTACCACGACACTTTGCCGACCTATTACTGAGGACATCTCAGCTAAAAAATTAGGGCGTTCTAAAACTTCACTAGAAACTGCAACTTTCTCTGCGCCTAATTGAATAATCCTTTTTGCTTGAGCAGTTGTTTTTACGCCTCCGCCATAACACAATGGCATTCTGCACTCATTAGCAATATATTCTATAGATTTAAAATCAGGCTCCTTATTTTTAGCCGTAGCATCTATATCCAAAACAATTAACTCATCAACTTCTTTTTCGTTGAAAATTTTTACTGCATTAATAGGGTCCCCAACATATTTAGGGTCCTTAAATTTAACAGTCTTTACCAAACCTTTATTGTGAATCAGCAAACAAGGGGATACTCGAGATCTTAACATTCTATAACCCAGCAAAATTCTTAAACAGGTTTATGCCATTATGGTGGCTTTTTTCAGGATGAAATTGAAATCCAAAAATATTATTCTTATTAATAGCGCAGTGAAATTCGGCACCGTAAAAAGATGTAAAAAGAACCTCGTCAACATTTTCACACTTAACAAAATATGAATGCAAGAAGTAAAAACCCGTTTCAAGGTCAACCCCCTTAAGGATTGAATGGTCCTTATTTACAGTTACAGAGTTCCACCCCATATGAGGTAGTTTGGGTTTTATATTTAATTTTGACACATCAAAAATCTTTACCATCGCATCAAACCACCCCAATCCAGCTAGACGTCCTTCCTCACTTGAGTTCGCCATTATTTGCATACCAACACAAACACCGAGTATTGGAACCTTCTTAATCAATACAAGTTCATCTAACTTAGCCTTCATTCCAGATTCATTTAATTGCCCCATTGCCTGATCAAAAGCACCGACTCCAGGAAGTATAATTTTATCTGCACGCTCAAGGTCTTCCGCTGTTCTCGCAAAATAGGACACTATATTTAACTTATCGTAAATATTTTTAACTGCCTGGATATTCCCTGACCCATAATCTACGATTGCAATCATCTTTTTCCGCCTTTCTCCAACCCGAGAAAACGCATAACTTTAGCTCCAAACTCATAAATCCACTGCTGATTTTTATAGTCTTTATAGCTTTTATTTGGAGCTTCAAGTAATCCTCTCAGCTCTTTACTCTCGATCCCTAGCTTGTTAGCAATATAATCGAAATCATCATCAATTGTATCAGGGTCATAAGCCGGAGTTTTTAATTTCTCTAACGCTTCATCACGGGACATCTGACCAGTTAAAATCAAACTAGAATACTGAACTTTACGTGTGTCAAAACCAAACTTTTCTGTCAACCAATATGCTTCATAAAATCGAGTAAACCTAGATTCGAAATGCTTTTGTGCGTAGCGTTGATAGCCTAAGTTTTCAACTAAAAACTGAGTAGCTTTTTCTTTATCATAAGGCATAAAGTCTAAAGGACGATATAGCTTTATACCACGCACATAAGGTAGCCATATCTTATGCCACAATATATTTGTAAGCGGGAATTTTTTGAGAGGACGCTCCCCAAACTTTTTATGAATATCTTTTATTTGTGTAGAATCTGATTGAAAGTACATCCACTCCAAAGGATTCCGAACACACTCAGTACTAAAATTACCACCTGTAAGAATATGCTTAATGCCATGTTTAGAAGCGAATTTATACATAGTTGCAAAAAAAGAATGATCCTGAGGCGTATCGGTGTGGGAAACACCCGACTTGAAAAATGACAACTGAAGATCTTTCATTTCCTCCCAATCAATAACTTCTGTGTATAGATCCAGTTCTAATCTATCTACAATTTGTTCTATGTTATTTACAGCTTGTTGTGAGTTCCAGCCTGCATCAACATGAAAAACTAGCGGCCTCAGCCCTAACTTAACTTTGGCTAAATAAACTAGATATGAGCTATCAATTCCTCCACTCATACCAATTATGCAATCAAAGTCTTTGCCTTCACCTTCTTTTTTAATCGCATCTACAGTCTTCTGAAACTGCCTAGCCCCAATATCATCAGGATTCCAGAATGGATTAATATCTGAATCAAAGGTTAAACAATGATCACACACACCATCTGAATTAAATGTTATTTTAGAGTCTGTGCTATCCATCACACAACGTTTACAAACTGTCTGCTTCATTTTAATACCAACATATCAGAGTAAGAGTTAACTTAGCTTTCTCTCATTTTAATAAATTTTGCGGGTACACCGCCTACAATTGAGTTCTTTTGAATATCTTTTGTTACCACACTACCAGCTGCAACAACAGCGCCCTCTCCAATAGTGACTCCAGGTGTTATTACACAATTTGCTCCAATCCATACATCTTGCCCAATGATGACAGGTGAATGTAAGTCTCCAGAGATTGGAAATGGCTGTCCTATTGGAGGAATACTGTGATTTGACGAAATTATTTGACTTCGATATCCAATCAAAGTTCGAGCACCAATACTTACACCACCAGAAGTAGTAATTAACACATCCTTAGCCAAATCAACTTCATCACCTACTACCAACCCTCTTCCCGGAGTAATCCAAACACCAGGGTATATAACAACCTTTTCTCCAAAACTTGCACCCATAAAACTTAATAAACTGGTCTTTAAAAAGATACAAATCCTATATCTTGGTAAAGATAGAATGCAGGACATCACCCATTCAAAAGAAACCACAAGAAAACTTTTCACTTACCCACAACCTCTTTTATAAAATCTAATTCTTGTTCAAATCTAGTATTTATACTCGGAAAAACCTTGAGCATATCAGTCCCTTTACCAATCAATCTGTTACTTAAATTCTCATCCAAAACATATTGAATTGATTTATCTACTATCAATTCAGGTTGATTTCTATCAACATAACAAGCAGCATCATAACAAATTGATCTAGACCACTCCTCATCGGACACTATCAATGGCTTTTTATAGAACCAAGCTTCTATAATATTATTACTAAAACTTTCTAATTTACTTAGTAAAAAAACCAAGTCTATTTTGTCGTATAAGTCAGCTAATTGATCTTTATCAACACCCCCAACAAATCTAATATTGGAGATTACATCTAATCGAGCTGCTTCTGATAAAAAGTCACGAGAGAGAGCTGAGCCATCAGGATTTGTTGATATTATTGCTATTGAATTAACACCTCTATTTAAAAATTCTCGTAGTATAGCAGGAACCAACATAATATTTTTATTACGCTGCCAACTGCACAGAAACAACAACCGCACTTCAGATTTGTTTTTATCTAAATTTAACTCACGCGTTGTCGAGGCAACATTGATCGATGGGTAGATTAATTTTTTTGCCCTAACTCCAAATAACTTAGTAGATCTATCAAACATACTTTTATTTTCATAAATAACACCTGCCGCAGATTTAATCCCAAAGATTCGATAGTGGTCGATTAATTTACGTTTAATTTTATTAAATATTTTATCTTCATTCCAAAACTTTATTTCTGGGAAGTACAAATTAGAATCAGCGGACCCTATTATTTGCTTCACATGCCTAGAAAAAATAGCAAAGCCAAAATAAGTAAATACAGCAGATATTTTATTCTTTGAAACAAAAGAACTAACAGATGTCAATTCTTCAAATATTCTCTTTAGCGGATTTCTAGATACTACAATCAAATTATCTGACCACTGAGATTCCTCTAAAACACTTTTGATTCCAGATCCTTCACACACAACAAAATAGAACTCAAAATCTTTCCTAGTATTTCTTTTCAATTCAAGAATAAAGTTTAAGGCGACATTATGCCCCCCTCCAATCTTCAAAGGACCGAAGTTCACCAATAATTTAATAGGTTTTATATTCATAAGGCTTGCTTGACTCCTTCACACTATTAATTGACAAAATATAACCCCAGATGACAAAGAAAACAGGACTTTCAAACGCATGAACAACCAACATACTAATAAAAATACACACTAAAATAATTGCATCAACCCTAGCTTGGTTTAGGCTCCGTAGTAAAATATGACCCATTAGAAATAATAACGTTAACAAGCCAAAAATACCCACTTCGTAATAGATTTTGAATATATAGCTTTCTGCCGCTCTTAATTCTCCATGCCGTTTATTTGTTATCACCCCCAGTCCATTCCCAAGTAAAGGATCTGTATTCTGAATTATGTATACGTATTTATCTAACCGGCTATCTGAACCCTCCTGCGCAACCATAGATTCAATTGAAAACATACGTTCAAGTACCGGTATCTTTTGAATGACTCCAGGCAAAACAACCAAAACTGATACAATTACGATAAAAGCAATAAAAAAATTCTTAAGCTTTGCAATTACGATTGGAAATACCTCCCCTACACCATAGAGAAACAAAATCAAAATGAAAAGTTTATTCCCTGACACCCCCCCTCCTAATAGTAGGGAGGTAAACCCTACAAACAATATATTCCGAGGGATTTCATGCCGGTAGCGATGCCCTATTATAATCATCAAAGAACAATACAATCCAAAAACCTGCGGACTGCCTAATGTGGATGTAGCTCGGAAAAAAGATGCGTATTCGGAGAAAGATAAATTCCCTGCCCATTGCATTGCCAATGATTTATTTGGTATCAAGCCAAATAATTGAGGGCTAAATAAGAATTGAATTATTCCAAGAGATGAAATTATTATTGATAACTTAAAAGAAAAAATAAAATATTTTTTATAGTCTTTCTCACCATATAAAGAATAAAACACAACCCAACAAATAATTGGCATAATATAAATCCCAAGTGCCATCACACCAGATATATCT
>Ga0209396_1003005_pt1 | contig 17306 bp, 16 predicted proteins | sample GOMGulsemesocosm_6_FD_184638 | JGI IMG/M metagenome (GOLD analysis project Ga0209396, IMG submission 184638) | Methane-oxidizing microbial communities from mesocosms in the Gulf of Mexico - GOM8C Gulf of Mexico (SPAdes) (version 2) | ecosystem: Environmental > Aquatic > Marine > Cold seeps...
AGTACAAGCCTAAAGTTGTTGATGGTAAAGCCATGAAACAACCTGGACTTCAAGTTCAACTCGACTTTAAAATTAACCAAGGTTAAGGAGGAATAGAAATGAAAAACTTTTCAAAAGTAACAGCTCTTGCCCTGCTTATCTCTTTGGGTGGTTCAGTTGTTTCACCTACAGTTATGGCTAAGCCTAATTACGAAGAAATTGAAAAACGTAAAAAAGCTAAAACCAAAATAATGGGTGAGCGTACAGGTAAAAAAGTAGTTAAAGCATTTGATCTTTATAATGAAGAAAATATTGATGGTGCACTTGCTCTTTTACTTGAACTGAAACCTTCTAATGCATTCGATAGAGCAACTGTTTTTTTCTACTTAGGGCAATTAAACGCTCAAAAAGAAAATTACACAGCAGCTATTAAATACATGAAAATGGCTATTTCTGAAGATGTTCTAAACTTTAAAGATCAAGCTCAGTCTATGAAATTGATGGGTGATTTGTATGCAGGTACTAAAAAATACAAAGAAGCTAAAGAAATTTACATGGACTGGATGGACTTTACTGGCGAAGAAGATGCCAATGTTTATATTAGAATTGCACAAGCTAACTATGAGCTAAAAACATTTAAAGATGTTATAGCTCCAGCAGATCGTGCCATCGCTTTGCAAAAAGCTGATGAGCCGAAAAAAGCACCATATGATTTGAAAATCGGTGCTTTTTATGAGCTGAAAGACTATAAAAATGTAGTTAAAGTTGCTGAAACAGTACTAAAAACTTGGCCTGAAGTTCCTAAATCTTGGACTCAATTAGGTAAATTTTACATGCAAGTTGAAGACTATAAAAAAGGTCTTTCAACGATGGAAATTGCTTATAAAAATGGTTTCTTTGAAACAGAAGTTGATTATAAAGTATTAACTAGCTTCTACTCACTTAACGAAATTCCTTACAAAGCCGGCGTATTGTTCGAAAAGGCGATGAAAGATAAGACCGTTAAGCGTACTAAGCAAAATGTAATGGCGATGGCAAGTTACTTCCATCAGTCAAAGCAAATAGCTAAGGCGTCAAAGTACTACCAAGAAGCTGCTAAGTTTGATAACGATGCTGAATTATATCGTAAATCAGGCGCGCTACTGCTACAGAGTGAGAAGTTTAGTCAATCTGTTAAAGCATTAGATAAAGCTCTTGAGTTAGGTTCTAAAAAGAAAGGTCGTATTTATGCTGATTTAGCTGATGCTTATTTCCAGCAAGAAAAATACAAAAAAGCTTATTCTGCAATTTTGGAATCAGCTAAAGATCCTAAAACACGAAAGTTTGCGAAAAGTTGGTCTATCTTTATTAAAGATAAGGCTGCACGTAAAGGTGTGAAGATCTAAAGTTAACTTTAGTTAACTCAAAAACCCTATTCATTTGATGAATAGGGTTTTTTGTTTTTATAGAAAAAACTAGTGAAGTTCATGGATTGAATATGCATTACTCCCTATTGATTCAGCTTCTTTTAGGGTGTCAGCTGTTTTTGAAAATATATCTTCAAGTGGGATCGCATTAGTGGGGATCACGTTTGTAGCGCCTACAGTTAAATTGATAGATAGTGACCTTAGTTTGATATGGTGTTCAATATTATTCTGTATTCTTTGAACAATAATATTTGTACCTTCTTCATTTAAATCAAATAATCCGATCGCAAAAAAGTTATCATCAAATCGGCAAATGATGTCGCTACTACGATAAGTAGATTCTTGTAATAAATGTGCGACTTCAATAAAACATGCTTTATCTGTTGAATTTGAAACACTGATGTGAGGATTTAAAAATAAGATCGATAAAGACGATTTATCTCTAATTAATCTATGCCATTCCCTGTTTAGTATTTCCATAAAATAAGCTTGATTGTATAATCCAGTTTCGCCATCTCTGAATGATGCATTTTGAAAAGAAAATATCATAGACCACCCTTAAATTTACGCTCATTAATAAGGTTAGATTAGCTTGAACAAAATCACACAGTTTTTATTTATATTTTTAATACCTATTCTAGTTGCTTGTAGTGAACCAAAAACACCTCAAAGCAAAGATATTCAAGGCACAATTGTCAAATTGAAGGCTTTAAATCAATTACTTTACCCTGTGAATGCTAGCTTCAACAGCTCTTTTCAATTTCCATTTGATGATATGTATTTGATGCAAAGAAATCAGTTTTATATAGATTTTGCACAATCTGATTCTTATGAATTGTTTTCAAAAAAAGAATTGGATTATTTAATGATACAGCAGCGGTTTCCTGAGCGGTATTTCCCCTGGCCAGCAAAAATTGATGTATTAGATAAAGTGTTATTTAATGCAATAATCGAACAAAAAGAATCAGTGATATTAAAGGCCGCAACTTGGGTCAAATTCGTTAAACAGAGATTACAAGAAGCGACACTGAGTAAAATTAAACTTAATAAAATGGCACATGCTGACTTATTAACTCGAATTAATCGCGTTAATGACAAGCTGAATGAATTAGTTACCAAAGATAATGTTAAATTTAGAAGTTTAAAAAAAGAGCTAAATGCGCTACAAGCGTACGTATTCGAATACAAGCCTAGAAACATGCTTGGGCTAAGACAAATGCCTAATGGTGTTGATTGGTATCAATCTAAGCTTAACTACTTCCTAGAGAAGGTTAAGGCGCCAGATGAATGGTTGATATTAGTTCAAAGGGAGTTAACAACATTAAATATGTCTACTTTGGCCTTAGTAAATAGAGACGTTGAGGATTTATTACTTAAAAAATTGATTGATGATGGATTTTCGATTTCAGAACCATTACTAAGCGTTTTAGCATCTACATTCACTGGTGATCTTTTAAAGTCAAAAGTTTCAGGTTTAGATTGGCAGCAAGGTTATATTAACTTTAATAAAACATTTGATAATTTATATAAAAATACTAATAAAATAGATAATAATTTTAAAGTTATTTGGCTAACTATGGCTGAAATTGATTTAGGAATTCATTATCAGGGGTGGAGTCTTAAGCAAGCCTCGCATGTATTAAAACAACGAATTGCATTAAATGATGCAGAAGCAGTCTCTTTAATTGAATATGTTGTATTTAATCCTGGGCAAATAATGTCTGGTACACGCGCTTTATTGATGAGTCAATAGGTACGATATTTTCCGCTGTTTTTCATTAAACAGCGGATTTTACAGCACCGAGTCTACATTTTTTCAGTGAGTACTTTTTCTAGTTTCGGTGAATAGACGCTTCTTAGCCGTTAGCAAACATGCCATATACACTACTTCAAATTGACATAATACAGCATCACTTTTTAACTGTATGACCTTTCACATAATGTAGGATAAATTTCATCATGCAATTATTCGATCCATTTTGCATCAACAGTTGTTTGTAACATTATTACCATTTGGAATTAAAAATGATGTTCAGATTGATCTTAGTCTTGAAGGTGAACGGCTTAAATAAGTTTTACTACATCAAAAATCTATATTTAATTCGTATTAAAGAATGTGACATAAAAACTTCCATATTTATAGATGATATAAATCAATTAAATGATATCAGCATGTTTTTTTAACATGTTTAAAACATCATCCTTTAATTTTAATCTTTTAATATCATCAAATAAGTCAGATGCTTCTGGATATGTCAGCTGTAAAAATCTAAGCCATTGTTTTGTTCTTGAAGAAAAGTACTTTTCTTTTTTAGGGTCTTCATTGTGCATCGAAGAATCGATTATATGAACGAGAATGTTTTGCCAAGATAATTCAGTATATTCTTGTGATAAGTTAGCGCTCATTATTTGTTTGGCAAGATCTGGCTTAGCCAGTGCACCTCGACCTATCATGACATCATTACAGCCACTTCTTATTTGACATCTTTTATAATCATCTAAATTCCATACTTCTCCATTGGCGATGACTTGCATCGTATGAGAGGAACTCAATAATGGCTTTATTTTCTCCCAGTAGGCGGGCGGGCGATAACCATCTTTTTTAGTTCTTGCATGTATGGTTAAGGTATTAGCTCCTGCTTGATTTACCGCATCAAATATCTCTTGTGACAAGCTATCATCATCAAAGCCTAAGCGAATTTTAGCCGAAACTTCATTAGTTAAAGGGACAGATTCTCGTACTTTTTTTACAATTTCATAAATATGCTCAGGGGTTTTTAATAAAACAGCACCTCCCTTGCTTTTATTGACAGTTTTAGCAGGGCAGCCAAAATTGAGATCTATGCCATGAGAGCCTAATTCAGATGCGATAAACGCATTCTCAGCTAAATAATCAGCATTTTGACCTAGCAGTTGAACTCTAACTGGTGTGCCCGAGCGAGTTCTACCCTGTGTTAGTAGTTCAGGACAATAACGATGATATACTTTTGGTGATAGTACTTGATCAACAATACGAATAAATTCTGTAACACATAAATCGAAACCACCAATGTCTGTCAGTAGTTGTCGCATATTAAAATCAACTACACCTTCCATAGGTGCTAAAATCAGTTTCATAGAGGGATCTGAGTCAGTGAAATAAAGTTGGGGATTTTACAGATAAGTATCATTTTGATAAATGATTATTTTGTTCACTTAGTCATTTTTATTAAAAATTAGAATAAATTTGAAAATTAAATATAATTAATGTGAAATAAAATTAACTATGCCTAGGTCTTCATAAGTAATACAAATATTCGTGCAAGTAAATTTAAGTAAAGGGAAATCCAATATGACAACATTAAACAAAAAATCAATCGCTCTAACATTAGGTGCTGCTGCAATCGGAGCATCTAGTTTAGTTTCAGTTAATGCACATGCGAACCCTTTCGAAATGCAAACTATGTCTGCGGGTTACCAGTTAGTTTCTGGTGAAGGCAAGTGTGGTGGCGATATGAAGAAAAAAGAAGGAAAATGTGGCGAAGGTAAATGCGGCGGCGATATGAAAAAAGCCAAAAAAGAAGGCAAGTGTGGCGAAGGTAAATGCGGCGGCGACATGAAAAAAGCCAAAAAAGAAGGCAAGTGTGGCGAAGGTAAATGCGGCGGCGACATGAAAAAAGCCAAAAAAGAAGGCAAATGTGGCGAAGGTAAATGCGGCGGCGATATGAAAAAAGCCAAAAAAGAAGGCAAATGTGGTGAAGGTAAATGCGGCGGCGATATGAAAAAAGCCAAAAAAGAAGGTAAATGTGGTGAAGGCAAATGCGGCGGTGATATGAAAAAAGCCAAAAAAGAAGGCAAATGTGGTTCTCACTAAGATAATTTATTGAAATTAATTTTTGACAGGTCAGTTTTACTGACCTTTTTCTTTTAGGTCGTTTGCATGAATAAGAATATAGTTTCATTAGGTTCTGCTGGGCTAGGCTTACGTAGAGAAATGTTAGATGAAATGATCGATAGTTTCCCTAATGATGTTGATTTTTTAGAGATAGCCCCCGAAAATTGGCTCGTGCTAGGTGGAACTTTTAGTAAAAAGCTAAAGCAACTCACTCAAAAACGTAATTTTGTTTGTCATGGATTATCACTTTCTATTGGCTCACCAGAACCGTTAGATATTGGATTTGTTAAACAGTTAAAGCCTTTTTTTCAAAAGCATAATATAAAACTGTATAGTGAGCACCTAAGTTATTGCTCAGGTAAAGGGCATATGTATGATTTGATGCCAATCCCTTTTACAAAAGAAAGTGTGCACTATGTCTCTGAACGAATAAAACAAGTTCAAGATATATTAGAAATGAAAATAGCCATCGAAAATGTATCTTATTATGGCGCTCCTGGACAGGAAATGCCTGAAATTGAATTCTTAAATCAAGTGTTAGAGTTATCGAATTGTGATTTATTGCTTGATGTAAATAATATTTATGTTAATTCTATTAATCATAAATATGATGCGGTTGAATTTCTAAAATCGTTACCGACTAAACGCATTGCTTATGGTCATATAGCGGGTCATTATGATGAAGCTGATGATTTACTTGTAGATACACATGGTGCTGATGTTATTGATCCTGTTTGGGGGTTATTGGAAAAGGCTTATGAATTTCATGGTGTCTTCCCTACATTATTAGAGCGCGATTTTAATATTCCGCCGATGTCTGATTTATTAATCGAAGTAAATAGAATTAAATCAATTCAACAAGCATTTAAGTCTCCATTAATATCGAATTCTGTACTAAATAAATCTTCTAAAGTTGCACAGGTATAATAATGACACACTTTAAAGATATTCAATCTCAATTTATGGCTCATATTAAAGACCCTGCACATATTGCCCCGCCTTCTGATATAGAGCCCAGAAGAATGGCAATTTATAGTGAATTATTTTTCAATAATATTGAAGACTTTGTTGCCTCTGCTTTTCCTGTTTTAAAATCTTTATACAATGAAGATGATTGGCTTGTTCTGGTAAGGCTGTTTTTTATTGAGCATGATTGTAAAACGCCATATTTTTTAGAGATCTCACAAGAGTTTATTGCGTATTTGAGCAATCAATATCATATGAAAGAGAACGATCCTATTTTCATGCTTGAATTAGCACATTATGAATGGGTCGAACTTGAAATTTCTATTAGAGATGAAAATGATCAATTTACAAGTTTTGATCCTGATAATATAGATTTTACACCTTTGTATCTTTCAAATTTAGCTTGGTCTTTAAGTTATCAGTTTCCTGTGCATACAATAAGTCCTGAGTATCAACCTAAGACAACACCAAGTGAGCCTAGTTATATTATTGTATTCAGAGATAGCGAAGATGAGGTTGGTTTTATAGCTATCAATGGTTTGACATCATTAATGCTGCAAGTGATAAATGAAAGCCCGAGTATAGGCTTTGATTCATTATGCATCGAATTACAAAATCAAGTACCTAGCTTTTCGCTAGATATAATTAAACAAGGGGCTGTCAGTGTGTTAAGTGCCTTAGCTGAAAAAGGCGTTTTAGTTACTAAAAAATAAATTTTAAAACTTTATTGATTACAAAAATTGCTCTATTATTGCGCCGCGTCTGTATTTAATCAATTAAGGTAGTAAAGTATGAGTCATAAAGGTGAGTTTAAAGACCCGTTTAACTTTAAGTATTTTTTAGTTTTTCTAATTGTATTTGCAGGGGTTGGTTGTTTGAATGCAATTTTAGGCTGGTATAAATTACTGTCTTTATAATGTAATTTTGATGCAGGTTGCTATAAAGTGAGTTATTCACTGAATAACATACAACCTGCAGTTACTTTCTATTTAAATATATTTCAATATATTCAGTTACTTGTTCTTCCAAGCTTTCTTCAAATTGAGATTTAACTTGGCTAAATATAGCCAAATATGACTCTACTTTTACATTACTTAAATTTCGAGTATTAATTTTGTATTCCCATTCAGGTAAGTTTTTATCAAACCTTGGTACAAACTGATAAGTTGCAAATGGTAACTCGGAAATTTTAGAATTTGCAAAATCACAAAATCCTTCGATCAAATCAATACCTTTAGGTCCTAAACAACCGGGTTCAAGACGAAATAAAACGTTTAATTTTTTTTCTTTTGCTATTTCTGCCACATTATCACCTATTAGTAACCCAAGTTCAGGTTAAGTCTATCTATAGATTAGCCTTTATCTGATTAAAGTGAAACTGCTTAGTTAAATTTTTGATTTAATTTGATTCTTCGTATTTGATACCGACTTCATGACCTAACTGTTTAAGATATATTGTCATAAACTGCCAACGGGTTTGTGCTTCAATCAATCCTGATGGGGTTTTCATTGTATTTACTAAACTTTGTAATTTAACAAAAAAATGATCTATGCAATAACCTTTATCGTCAAGCTCTCTATTCATACTGAAAGGGTCTTCAAAATGATAAAGTTGACTTTGCCATGTCGCACCAAGCATTAGGCAACGAGATAAGCCTACAGCGCCTAATGCATCTAAACGGTCTGCATCTTGTACTACTTTGGCCTCTAACGTTTTAGTTTCTATATTGGCGGAGTAACTATGCGCTGCAATAGCATGATGAATAGCATCATAAAATTTAGCAGGGTAATTTACCTCTTTTAAATAATCAATTGCGCGATCTGCACTTAAGATTGAACCTTGCGAGCGTAAGTCTGATGTTTTAGGTACGTTTACACAATCATGTAACCAACAAGCGGGCATTACGATATTTAAGTCAGCATCCTCCTTTTTGGCTAATGAAATGCCACTCGTGACAACTCTTTTTATATGAGCAATATCATGAGCTGGATCTTGCTGCATTTGTTCAGTTACAAATGTTTTAAAGTGTGTTTTCCAATGAATTAACTCAGCTTGGTTCATTATTTATATCTCTTTTTTCGATAATGTTTTGTGGTTATTTATACCTAAACCACTTCAAAATGTAGGATTCAGTTGGAGTTAGAAACGCTTTAGGCACAGGTTATACGTTCCAAACATAGCCTAAGTACCTCCATCCATGGAGGCAAGACATTGATTGCAGAGAATGGTATTTCCTTTTCAAGATCAATAACGCAGCATAAAGCGTTTATAAACCAACCCTACCGGACTTCTGAGTAAATCATGCTCATTGTTGCCTACATGGATGTAGGTACTAGAGCCATGCAGGAGCATATTGCCGGTCCATCTTCTTTTAAGGGACCAACCATTAATACAAAGATGCGCCTAGATCATGAGTTGCTCAGCAGTCATGGAACTCGCACCTTGAAGTGGCTTGGGTATACTAGGCTTTAATATAGATTATTTTGCTTTATATAATCGATTACATCTTTATGCATTAATTGATTGATAAGATCACTCTCATTTAAGTGACTTCTGATCTGAGTTGAGGCGATATCAATTTCTGGCGTATCTAAAAAAAATGCTTTACCAGATTTATATTTATTTAAGTCACTATTATCAGTTGTTGTTGATTGATTTAAATAAGTTTGTGTCTCTTGGCTTGGAGAAAATGTTTGCCCTGGTCTTTTACAAATAATTAAATGACACAGCTGCGTGATTTCTTGCCAATGATACCAGCGACTTAAAGTATTTAATGAATCCATACCAATTAAAAACAATATGCTTTTCTCAGTGAATTCTTGCTTCAACTCTCTTAAACTTAAAACCGAATACGATGCACCTGTACGTTTTAACTCTCTATCGTCTAAAGCAAAACTATTATTATCTTTTATAGCCAAGTTAACCATGTTAGCTCGGTGTTTTGCACTGACATTAGACTTTGATTTATGAGCGGGAGTGGCACAGGGCATGAAATAGAGCTTATCAAGTTGAAGTTGCTTCACACATTGCTCTGCGATATTTATATGACCTAAATGAATAGGATCAAATGTACCACCAAAAATACCTATCACTTTAGTCTTCTTTGTAAATTGGCAATGGAATATTAAATGCTTGTGTAAAGCTAATGCCTATATGAGTCAAAGCTTGCCAAGGAGATATAAGCGTACCGCTTTTGAATCCGCTATCAAATTGTGACAGTAGAACCAAAATATGCTTCAACTGCGTTAGCGGTATTCTATTTAAGGCACTTTGATAAAGGGCTTGTTTATTTTTCCAAACATTGTTCGCTTTAAATACTTGGTTAATATTTTCACCTAATTGCAATGCATTACTCATTTCAAATAATTGTTGTGCGTCTCTGGTGATGGCCCAACTAACACTTGCTACTTCATTATGATTGTTTTTTAAGTTGTTTATAATATTTACAATTTTTTCTAAATTGCCATTGAGTAAAGCATCTGATAAATCAAAAATATCAAATTTAGACTGATCTCTTAATACGCTGATCAAGTGTTTTTTACTGATAGGTGTGCAACCGTAAAGCAAAACTAATTTTTCAAGCTCTTGATGAGTCGCCAATAAATTACCTTGAGTTGATTCAAGTAAAAATTGCTTTGCTTGTTGATCAAGCACTAAAGATAAGTTTTGGCATTGCTGATTTAACCAAGTATTAAGGTGGTTACCTGTAATTTCATAACAAGGTATGAATAGTCCCTGTTTATCTAAAGCTTTAAACCATGCAGATCTTTGAATATCTTGTCCTGCTTTATTGCCTTTAATAATAACGATGCAGTCAGGATTAATATGTTGTGCTAAAGATTTTAAAGCGTTTGAGCCTGTTTGTCCGGCTTTTTGATCGCCAAGTTCAATTTCAATAATGCGCTTATCACTGAAAAGTGACAAACTATTATATTCTTGTGTGATTTCATTCCAATCAAATTGAGGTAAAATACTGAATTTTAAAACCTCACTGAAGCCTAATTGTTTTGCATTATCTCGAATGTCATTAGTGCAGTTTTGTACTTGGAAAGGCTCTTCACCCATGACTAAATAAAAAGGATTAATGCCTTTATTTAATTGATTTTTAAGTTGGTTAACATAACAGCGCACAATTAATATGCGCCATTATTATAGGTATAAAAGATCATAATTGAGAGAGCTCTCTGAGGATCCTATGGCTAGCTTGTAATCTCATTTCAGCTAAAATAATATCTAATTCCTTTGCTTTTGCTAATGCTTTATTTGGATCGTCTTGGTAAGTACGATAAAGCTCAAAGTTTTGCTTTACTGTGTCTTGACCTGGGCGAACTAATTGATAAGCGACATGGTAAGTAAGTTCGTATTCTGCCACTTGTCCATTTTTAAATAAGGATAAAGTACGTCTATCTAGTTTATCTTTATTTAATATGAAGTGGGGGCTATTTGCTTGTCTACCCACAGCATCTTCAGACAAATCAACTTTAGCATTTACTAATTGTTTTTTAAGCTGACGATATAATGCCGAGTTAGCATCATCAGCTGTCACTGTTAAGTATTTAAACTCCTGTGGTAAAACAGATGCTTTTTTTAACTTAAAGCCACAGCCTGATAACACAACAGAACATAGCATAACTGCTATGATCTGTTTGTAATACGTCATCACTTTTTTGAAAAGCAAGGGCATATTAGTTAGCAACCACGTTTAAGATTTTACCTTTAATGTAAATCACTTTACGAATGGTTTTACCATCAATAAATTTATTTACAGTCGCATCTGAAAAAGCAACTTTTTCAACAGTTTCTTGATCAGCATCGGCTGCAACAGTTAATTTTGCACGCACTTTACCGTTAACTTGAACTATCACTAATTTTTCGTCTTCAACAAGTGCACTTTCATCAAATTTAGGCCAAGACGCATCAATAACATCTCCTTCAAATCCTAAAATTTGCCATAACTGATGACTGATATGCGGAGTGATCGGTGAAAGCATAATTATAATTGCAGTTAATGCTTCGTTAGCTAAAGCAATATCTTGTTCATCTGCTAAAGGTGCTTTGTTTAACTTATTTAATAACTCCATAACTGCAGCAATTGCTGTATTAAAAGTTTGACGACGGTTTAAATCATCAGTTACTTTTGCAATGGTTTTATGTAATTCACGACGTAATGCTTTTTGGTCATTCGTTAGTGCATCTTTATTTAGCTCTGCACTACCTGCTGCTTTAACATCATATGCGTATTTCCAAACACGTTTTAAGAATCTATAAGATCCTTCAACACCAGAATCAGACCATTCTAAAGTTTGCTCTGGAGGTGCTGTAAACATCATAAATAAACGTACTGTATCAGCGCCGTATTGGTCGATAACAGTTTGTGGGTCGATACCGTTGTTTTTAGATTTAGACATTTTTGTAGTGCCTGCAGAAAAAACAGGTTCGCCATCGTCTTTGTGCCATGCTTTTGTAACACGACCCTTTTCATCTTTTTCGGTTTCAACATCACTCGGCGCTATCCAAATATCACCGCCTTTTTCATCTTTACGATAAAAAGTTTCAGCTAATACCATGCCTTGACATAATAAACGTTCAAAAGGTTCGTCACAGTCAACTAAACCAAAGTCACGTAATAATTTATGGAAAAAACGAGAATATAACAAATGTAAAATTGCGTGCTCGATACCACCTATGTATTGGTTTACTGGTAGCCAATAATTAGACTCTTTAGGGTCTAACATCGCTTCATCGTTGCGTGGGCTACAGTAACGAGCGTAATACCATGAAGACTCCATGAAAGTATCAAAAGTATCTGTTTCATGGAAAACTGGTTGGCCGTTAATTTCAGCTTTTGCCCATTCTGGATCAGCTTTTATAGGTGAAGTAACCCCATTCATTACAACGTCTTCAGGCAAACGAACTGGTAACATATCTTCAGGTGCAGCAATCGTTTTGCCATCTTCATCACTCAACATTGGGATTGGAGAACCCCAGTAACGTTGACGACTAACACCCCAGTCACGTAAACGGAAGTTCACTTTACGCTCACCACAACCCATTTCAGTCACTTTATCAGCAATGGCATTAAAAGCTTTTTCAAAATCTAAGCCATCAAATTCAGCAGAGTTAACTAAAGTGCCTTTTTCAGTGTAAGCGTTTTCGCTGATATCAGCAGAATTATCTTCGTTAGTAATAACTTGCTCTATGTTTAAACCGTATGCAGTAGCGAACTCATAATCTCTTTGATCATGACCAGGTACCGCCATAACAGCGCCTGAGCCGTAACCCATTAATACAAAGTTAGCTATCCAAATCGGCACTTGCTTACCCGTTAATGGATGAACAGCATAGAAACCTGTTGCAATGCCTTTCTTCTCCATTGTTGCCATATCAGCTTCAGCAACTTTAGTATTTTTACACTCGTTATTAAATGCAGCGATGTCAGCATTATTCTTGGCTGCTTCAATAGCAATAGGGTGACCCGCAGCTACTGCTACATAAGTCACACCCATAATGGTGTCAGGGCGAGTTGTATAGATAGATAAGTCTTCATTAGTATCAGCACGTTTAAATGTGATATCTAAACCTTCTGAGCGACCAATCCAATTACGTTGCATGGTTTTAACTTGCTCAGGCCATTCATCTAACTTGTCTAAATCGTCTAATAATTCTTGTGCGTAGTCAGTGATTTTAATAAACCATTGTGGAATTTCTTTTTGCTCAACAGGTGCACCTGAGCGCCAACCTTTTCCATCAATTACTTGTTCATTTGCAAGTACAGTTTGATCTACAGGATCCCAGTTAACCGTTGACATTTTTTTGTAAACGAGACCTTTTTCATACAACTTTGTGAAAAACCATTGTTCCCACTTGTAATAATCTGGATGACAAGTGGCAATTTCACGATCCCAATCATAACCAAAACCTAAACGTTTTAATTGTTCGCGCATGTAATCGATGTTTTCGTAAGTCCATTTTGCAGGTGCGGTATTGTTTTTGATTGCCGCATTTTCAGCTGGTAAACCAAATCCATCCCAACCCATAGGTTGCATTACATTTTTACCTTGCAGACGTTGGAATCGTGAAACAACATCACCAATAGTATAATTACGTACATGTCCCATGTGTAGTCGACCACTTGGGTATGGGAACATAGATAAACAGTAAAACTTTTCTTTATCTTCTTGCTCAGTTACTTTAAAAACTTTGTTTTTGTCCCAGTACGTTTGTACTTTTGACTCTATATCTTTCGGGGTATATTGCTCTTGCATTTACGATTCCAAACTTATTGCAAAAAATCACTAAAAAATTAGTGCTAGGATAACCTAATTTTGCAATGGTTTGAATAAATTTCAATCCTGAAATGTCAATACGCCCTAGATTAGATACCGCTTTAATGTTTGCTTAACAAATATTTATTAAAAATCACTCATAACTGTATGAAATTGCCTATACTTATTATTAGTAAACATCTTTGCTTGGTGCACTCATGGATAAGAAAAGTAGTTATTTTGATTGGATTAATGACCTTCATGCCTGGTTAAAAGATGTTGAGCACAATGAAATGAAGCATTTAATTGAAAACTTAATGCAAGGAGAACACATATTAAAAGAATTTAAACATACCAGCGAGAAGCAACTATCTATTTATCAGAAAAATTTGTTACTCGATTTATCTCATTACCAACAAAATCAATCTCATTACAATGACCTGGCTTTACAAGAATTTAAAGAAACGATTTGGTGTGAATTAGCTGTTATAGCTGATAAATCACAACTTGAATGGCAATCCTTAGTGGAAGACTTTAAACATAATGGCGAATATCATCAAGGACAGTGGATAGGCTTTGGCGAACTTGTTTGTAAAGAATGTGGAGATATTACACATAGCTTCCATCCTACTCAAATATCGGCTTGTAATGAGTGCGGCGGAATTTATTTTACGAGACAAGCATTATCACCCTAAATCCTTTCTAACAAAATCATTATTAAAATCAAAGATCTTGAACTGCCTATGATAAGCTTATGAAATAACAAGCCCAGTAGAGGTAAAGTAAGGGATGAACAAAGAAAATAATGCATTAAGCCCAATGGCACTGGCACCTAAAATAGATATGACTCATGTGAGTAATTGCATGACAATACCTTATCCTGAGTCATTGAATTTTATTGGCCAAAATCGCGCACAAACCGCAATCGATTTTGCTTTAGGCATGGAGATGCCAGGCTATAACCTATATGTCATGGGAGAGGCCGCATTAGGTCGTTTCTCTATTGTAAAAGACAAATTAACACAACATAGCAAAACAAGAAAAACGCCTTTAGAGTGGCTCTACGTTAATAATTATGATGATCATCGAGAACCAATCTCAATCTGCTTGCAACCTGGCGAAGGTAAAGTTTTTTGTGATGATATAGATTCTTTAATTGATGAAATTATGGATACCTTTCCTGCTGCTTTTGATAACCCTGGATTTCAGCGTAAGAAAAAAGCAATCGATCGAGAATTTAATACAAAATATGACTCTGCGATTGACAAAGTTGAAGTCGTAGCCGCAGAACATAGCATCGCATTATTTGAAGAAAATGAAGTATTAAGCTTTGCTCCCGTGGTCGATGGCAAGCAGTTAAATGATGCTGAATTTTCAGCTTTAAGTGATGATAAAAAACAATATTTCTATGAAGTCATTTCAACATTAGAAGATGCACTCATTGATGCATTAATAGAGCTACCACGCTGGAAAAGAGAATCGTCTGAAAAATTAAGAGAGTTAAAAAAATCAACTGCAGAACAAGCCATTAAACCGCTTTTAAAAGAGCTTGAGTTTAAATATGCGGCACAAATAGGCATTTTAAAATATCTAAAAGAGATTAAAGATGAGCTAATAGATACCGTTTTAGAGTGGTTAGATGTTGAAAATGATGAAAATAATAAAGATGATTTAGATAAACGAGGCATGCTAACTGATTATTTTGCGCCTAACCTTATTGTAAACTATAAAGAAGGCGATGCCGCACCTGTTATTTATGAGCCAAATCCAACTTTTGGTAATATATTTGGTAAAGCTGAATATGGTGCGCATCAAGGCTCTGTTTTAACCAGTTACCGTACCATTCAATCGGGTGCTTTACATAAAGCAAATGGCGGATATTTAATCGTAGATGCTGAAAAAGTAATGGCGAATCCGCAAGTATGGGACGCATTAAAGTTATCATTGAAAGCACATCAAATTAAAAATGATTGTTTAGCACAAGATGGCGGATCTGGAGGAGGATTCACACTACGACCTCAACTTATTCCTCTTGATGTTAAAATTGTATTTTTAGGATCTCGTGACCTTTATTATTTGATGCAGGAATATGATGAGGAGTTTAATGAGCAATTTCGGGTTTTAGCTGATTTTGAATTTTTCATACCGGGTAGTGATAAATTTCAATACCAGTTTATAACTAAAGTACAAGAACATGCTGCTAAAGCACTTCAATTAGAAGTGACTGAAGAGGGGGTAGCCCAGTTATTAAGCTTTAGTTATAGACAAGCTGAGCATCAAACAAAGCTAAGTGCGCGATTTGCAGATATTTTAGAGTTACTAAATGAATCTAGCTATTATGCAAAACAAGATTTAAGTAAAACAATAGAAGCCCATCATATCAGTGAAGCATTGGCCGGAAAACAATACCGTACAGGGCAAATGAGTGAAAGTATGCTCTCTGATATAAAAGAAGGTCACACTTTAATCGATACCCAAGGTGAAGCCATAGGTAAAGTTAATGGTTTGACGGTATTACATGTGGGAGATACTAGCTTTGGTAGTCCAGCCAGGATCACTGCAACGGTTTATGCCGGTTCTGACGGTGTATTAGATATTGAAAGAGAAGCTGAGCTGGGTAAGGCAATTCATACAAAAGGAGTGATGTTATTAACAGGTTACCTAGGTAATAAATACGCTCAAGATTTTGCTCTCACTTTAAGCTCTAGTATCGCAATAGAACAAAGTTATGGTTATATCGATGGTGACAGTGCTTCATTAGCTGAGCTATGCGCGCTTATTTCGGCTATTACACGTTTGCCAATCGATCAATCAATGGCACTTACAGGCTCCATTAATCAGCATGGTGAAGTTCAGGCAATTGGTGGAGTAAATGAAAAAATAGAAGGGTTCTTTAAACTTTGTAAAATGCGTGGATTAACAGGTAAACAAGGTGTGATGATCCCACACTCAAATCGCTTAAACTTAGTCTTAAATAAGGAAGTATGCACAGCGGTTTCTAATGGTCATTTTAATATTTATACAGTAAAAACAGTTGATGAAGCGTTAGAGATTTTAATGAATAAGTCTGCTGGTACGTTAACAAACAAAGGAACTTATGCGAAAGGGACAATTAATCAAATTGCTTTACAAAGATTAAGTGCAATTTCTGAAGTGGTAAATGGTTCAGACTCAGAATAATAGAGATGAATCACTTTATTATTTAAAGATTAGCGAGTAATTCATACTAGAAAAACTCGCTAATCTTTTGTTCAACTCATTTTAATCGATATAAATTTCGCCTTTCATATAAAGCTTTGCTTTGCCTCTTAATAACACTTTATCATTTCTTAATTGGCACTCAATATCGCCACCTCGTCGAGAGACTTGTTTGGCAGTTAATAAGGTTTTATCTAATTTGTTTGCCCAATAAGGCGTTAAGCTAGTGTGTGCAGAACCAGTTACAGGATCTTCATTTACGCCGACATTTGGACCAAACCAACGAGATACAAAGTCAACTTCATCTCCTGGTGCTGTGACGATGACACCTCTAAGCGGTAACTGTGATAATAAGGCGAAGTCAGGCTTTAGTTCTTTTATTATTTGTTCACTTTCAAATAATAATAAATAATCATCTGCAGCGAGAATTTCTAAAGGTGGGTGACCAAAGGCACTCAATAATGGACTTTTAATATCACATTCATGTGCTGATTGAATGGGGAGTTCTAATTCAAAGATTTGTTCATTTATATTTGTCGTATCTACAAAGTGGCGCACGGTCAAAATACCGGAACGCGTTTCAAAATTAATTTCCGTTTCTTGGAGGTCATACTCAT
>Ga0209396_1003009_pt1 | contig 17294 bp, 11 predicted proteins | sample GOMGulsemesocosm_6_FD_184638 | JGI IMG/M metagenome (GOLD analysis project Ga0209396, IMG submission 184638) | Methane-oxidizing microbial communities from mesocosms in the Gulf of Mexico - GOM8C Gulf of Mexico (SPAdes) (version 2) | ecosystem: Environmental > Aquatic > Marine > Cold seeps...
GGGATGGGCAGGTATTTTTTAGTAATTTTGCCCTGTGCCAGGTTATCGATCACCATCACAAATTTACGAATAGCTTCCTCGGTGGTGATCCAGTCCGCCCATTTTAAGGCAGGGTTTAGCTTGCTGGCGGCGTGCTGAATTTCTTTGTCGCTATCATTCAAATTAGGCAGTGGAAGCGGCGGCTGACTAGTCTCGGGCTTGCCTGCTTCATCTACTTGCACTGTTGGCTGTTCGATAGTTTCCGGTACAACCATTGTTGGCTCAGATGAAGTGAGTTGCTCAAGTTCGTCAATAGTCGGTACTTTGACGGTGTTCTTGAACAGGTTGAATAGCAGGTAGCTGCAGACCACAACGGCAACCAGTGCAATTACAATGCCCACTGAACGGATAACAGTCACTTTACGGTTGTTGTTAGTGCCGCTGCTGGGTTGACGAGATGCTAGTGGGTCGGCGTGCAGGCCGTCGTTTTCTTCTGGTGTCATGCTGAGTGATCTCTATTAATTTTGCAGTGAAAAACGTACTTGAACTTGGCGCGATAAGGACATTTCGCCCGTTGGGTATCTAGCTTCAGCTTTCATGTCAGACATCATTGCCATGCGCATTTGAGGAACCGGACGATGGCCGCCGGAGGTGTGAATCCACAGGGTTTTTCCTAACGTGTCACCACTGGCCTGAGCTAATAATTTGGCCTGTTGTTTGGCGTCATGAAAAGCAGCTTGTAGCGCTTTGTTTTCCAGTTCTTTGCGATTGCTGAAATCCAGTTGTAGCTGGCCGGTGTTGCTGGCACCAATGTCGACGGCACCCTCCAGTAATTTTGGATAGTTGAGTAGATCACGAAGCTTGATCTGTACATCGCGGCTGACGCGATAACCGATCAATTGGCGATTATTTTTGTGGTCGTATTCGGGGTAGATAGTGAGTCGTGCAGCCTGCAGGTCTTTCTTTTTAATGCCGAGGCGCTGGGTTAAAACAAGCAAGTCATTAACCTGAGTATCAACGGTGCTCTTGGCGCGGCGCGCCTGTTTGTCGCGCTGTGAAAAAGTCAGTGTCAGCAGGGCAATATCGGGAGTTTCATTAACCAGTCCATGGCCACTGACTTCAATGTGACGGATGTTGGCGGCGTGCTGGCTGGAATCGGCCTGAACGGGTAGTGCCAAGGTAATAAACGTCAGTGTGGCGGCCGTCCAGCGAATGATCTGATTCATGTGTGCTCCTGCGGGTTAAGATTCAGTTTTTTTAGAAGGTGCTGTTGGCACTAAGTTCCCTGTGTGCAAACAGGTTATTTAAAAACATTTTCGAGGCAGTCGCAGCAAGGCAAATTTTTGCGAAAAAGCGGAGTTTATATGTCATAAATGAGCAGAGCCTGCCCCGCTTTATCGGGTATTTTGAGCCGAAATTTACCAACAGTAGGCGCTCTTAGGCGACGCCGCTCCGGCAATGTAGATGGTTTTTAATAACCTGTTAAATCATATCCATTAAATTGCGCAACCCGGCAATCGCATTATTGCCGCGTTTACGTTTGGCCTCGGGATTGGCGTCGCCGGAGCCTTCCCATTCCAGATCTTCTTCGGGCAGTTCATCTAAAAAGCGGCTGAGGCTGGTGTCGATGACCTCGCCGTATTGCTTACGTTTTTTTGCGAGTGTCAGGGCCAGTGTTTGCTTGGCGCGGGTAATGCCCACGTAAAATAATCGCCGTTCCTCTTCGATGTTTTCAGTTTCGATGCTGTTGCGATGCGGCAGGATTTCCTCTTCTAGTCCCATGATAAACACATGCGGAAACTCTAACCCCTTGGCAGCATGCATGGTCATCAGCTGTACCTGATTGGTGTCTTCTTCGTCCTTCTGGCGCTCCAGCATGTCCCGTAACATAAGGCGAGACAGCGAGTCGGCCAGATCGGCAACGGGATCTTTCAGGCTGTCCTCTGGCAGGCTGTTCTTGATGCTGTCCATCAAATACCAGATGTTGGCCATACGGCGATCAGCCACACCGCGGCTGCTGCTGTTTTGTTCGAGCCAGCTGTCGTAATCCAGCTCGTCAATCATCTCCTTGGCGGCGTCATCAAAGTCTAGCTGGTGCCAGCGACGCGTGACGGAGTCAAGCCAGTGGCGGAAGCGGCGTAATTTATCAAGATGTTGTGGCTTGAGGTGCTGCTCCAGTCCCAGTTCGTCACAGGCGCGGTAGAGGCTGGTTTCGCGCTCGGTGGCGTACTGCCCTAGGGCTTCCAGTGTGCTGGAGCCGATTTGACGGCGCGGCACGTTAATGATGCGCAGAAAAGCAGTATCGTCTTCGGGGTTTACGATCAGGCGCAGGTAGGCAAGTATGTCCTTGATTTCGGCTTTGTCGAAAAAGGAAGTGCCGCCGCTAATGCGGTAGGGTACTTGAAACTGCTGTAATTTAAGTTCCAGAATGCGTGATTGATAGTTGCCGCGATACAGCACAGCGAAGTCTTCAAAGTTGCTACGTTTTTGTAAACGCTGACTAACAATTTCGGTGGCAATACGTTCAGCTTCGGCGTCTTCATCGCTGCATTGGAGGATACGAATAGGGTCACCAAAGCCCATGTCGCACCAGAGTTTTTTCTCAAACACGTGCTCGTTGTTGGCGATGACTTTGTTGGCCGCTTTTAGGATGCAGCCGCAGGAACGGTAATTTTGCTCCAGTTTAATCACTTCCAGACGCGGGAAATCATTTTGCAGTCGCACCAGGTTTTCCGGCACCGCGCCACGCCAGGCATAGATGGATTGATCATCATCACCCACCACGGTAAAGGCCTGACGTACGCCCACCAGCTGTTTTACTAATAGATACTGACTTTCGTTGGTGTCCTGATACTCATCCACTAACAGATAACGGATTTTGTTCTGCCAGCGATCCAGAACCTCTGGATGCTCCATAAACAGTTTGGTCGGTAGCAAAATCAGATCGTCAAAATCCACTGCGTTGTAGGCGCGCAACATACGGTTATAGAGCGCATACACATTGGCGATGGTCATATCATTGCCGGTTTTGGCCTGTGCCAGCGCGGCTTCGGGTTCAACCATGGCATTTTTCCAGTTGGAAATCTGGTGCTGCGCCTGACCGGCTAACTCACGTGTTTGATCGCCTTCGCTGGGTAGTAAATCACGAATCAGAGTGAGCGCATCGTGAGCATCAAAAAGAGAAAAACCGGGTTTAACGTTAAGGTGCTCATGCTCCTTACGAATGATGGTGAGTCCGAGATTGTGAAAGGTACTCACGCTGACGGCCTTGGCGGCATCGCCCCTAAGCTCTTTGGAAACACGCTCCTTCATTTCACGCGCCGCCTTGTTGGTAAAGGTAACGGCGTAAATATGACGTGGATCGATATCGACCTTGTTTACCAGATGAGCGATTTTATGGGTAATTACAGTGGTTTTACCACTGCCAGCACCAGCCAAAACGAGGAGGGGCCTGTCGTTGGTGACAATGGCCAGTTGTTGCTGTTTGTTAAGTTTTGACAAGTGCTGAAATCCAGAGAATGGGGCGACGGGCAATTCTAACAATGCTGATGAGTGGGGAACAGTTTTGTTCAGTGTTTATGTTTGCTCAGCTTGTTGTCGAAGGTTTACTTTAAATAAAAAACTATTGTTTAATATTAAAACAGTTTGAATTTATTTTAAAATACTAAAACTATAAAATATTATTGTATTGTCTATACTTGTAAATAACTTCAATGATTTTGGCAAAAGACATGGCTACGCAACAGTTTGTATTGCTAATTGATATGATGGATTCGTCGCGCTTAAAGGATCGTCAGGCGCTAAGTGTGTCGCTGGGCGAAGCGTTGATTGAATTGAATCGGCAGTTTGCTGCAGACCTGTACGCACCCTTTGAAATTACCCGGGGAGATGAAGTGGCGGCGGTACTGACCTCGGCGCGGTCGCTGTATCGCATGTGTCGGTTGTTCAATGATTTTTTACATCCGCTGAAATATCGGTTGGTACTGTGTTTTGGTGAATTAACTGCCGGGCTGGATACGCACCGCAGTACGATTATAGATGGCCCGGCCTTTTATCAGGCGCGGAAAATGATGCTGCAACTTAAGCGTACTCGTCGCTTTGTTGCACTGTCGACGCGCGCCGAACATGTCGATCCGGTATTGCAAAGCATGATGAATATGCTGTCCTGGCAATGGGGTGGTTTTACGGCGTTACAACAACAGGTGGTGAGCCTGTACCTGTTGCATCGCAATCAGGCAACGGTTGCTAATCAGTTAGGCCGCAGCCAGCAGCAGATTCAAAGTAGTTTGAAAAGCTGCGGTTGGGAAATCATCGAAGAGGCTGAGCGACAGACTAAACACCTGCTGGCGTTGTTGCAGCGAGCACACCGGCAGATATAAGCCTTAGTCAGCTGTTCCTCAAACCAAACTGCCGACTTTTAACAAATTATCCAGCGGCGTGGGTTTTTCAATATGGAAAGCCTGCATGTAGTCGACACCGGTATCGATAAGTTTCTGCTGGATGGCTTCGTCAATGGCTGTGATACCAATGCTGGTGCCAAAGGTGTAGGTTTTACCGTCGTATTTAAAACGGTGCTCCTGAATACTGTCTTTAATTTCCATGGCGTAGTTTTTGGTATTCTGAATATCGGAATCCATGAAGATAAACAGGAATTCATCGCCACCCGTGCGCGCGACAATATTAGGTGCCTGGAGATAGCTGACCAGCAGATTGCTGATTTCATTGAGTAAACGGTCACCCGCCTCATGTCCGCAGGAGTTATTCACGACTTTGAACTGATCCAGATCCATATGGCAAACAGCGTGCAGCGACGGGTTACGTTTTGCTTCAGCCAGCGTGTGTTCCAACTCACGCTCAAATTGCTTGCGATTAATCAGGCAGATGAGTTCATCATGGCTGGCCTGATGAACTCATCTGGTTGTACATAACCTGTACCATAGCATCCAAGTTTTGAGCAGCGAAGGGTTCGTCAGGCGCGTCAATGAGTTTGGCGTGGCCACTTTGCAGATGTTCAGCCATTTCACGCAGGCTGAGCTCAACGACTTTCATGCCCTGATGATTTACGAATACGAATTTGTGATGATCTTGGCCGATCCAGGCCAAATGCATGTGCGTGGCTTCCTCACCTTCGCCATATTCAACCCAATTACCTACGCGCAAATTGTGTGCTTGGTGAACCCAGCGTGACAATGCCTGTGTTTGAATGGCTTCGTCATCAATGTAACAAAAGGCGTCGTCGGGCGTAGAGAGGTGCTCCTCGGCGTTAACAAATTTGGGCGCGGGTGAGTTCTCTTCATGATTGAGAAGGTCGTGTAATAATGGCAGCAGCTTGGTCATTTGCGCTTGGCCAGCGGGCGCTTCCTTGATGCCAATGGCAATAATTTTAAGCAGGTCACCACCCATTTGGCGTAACTCATCTAAATCGGTATCGGGGCTGACCAAAGACAGGGATTTAATTACATTGGAGTAACTTTTCCAAATGGCACTGTTCTGGCCATCACGCAGCAGCGTGAATACCAATAGTTCGCGCCAGCCATTGTTTATCAGGTCGATCAGCACTTTGGGTGCCCTGCGATCACTGAGCTGTTGCTCAATAAAACGGCGAATGGTGTATTTGCCCTTTTCGATGGTTTCCAAGCCGTCGCAGGATTTGACCAGGCGTTCAGTGTTGCGCTGAGTGGTGGCTTCCTGTCGGGTAATTAGCTCGTCAAGTTCGGCGACAGCGGTGTTGAAAATGTTGGTGTCCTGATCAAAATCCTGGTTGATTTTCTCAATAGCACGCTCAACCTTTTGGGCGTTTTGTGGGCTTAGCTGACTACCTTTATGACCGATTCTCGCTAGTCGGTTGAGTACCTGACGAGCAGGGTGGTCGGAATCTTCAAAAAATGTTTCATCCTGAATGAAAATTTTGAGCAGCGGAATTTCCAACTGTTTAAACACCGGTTTGATGGTGTCTGAAAGATGTTTGTTATTGTCCATGGAGGCGAAAAATTTTTCGGTGACATCAACGGCTGAGTTGTCGCGTTCAGTTAAGGTGTTTTCCGCGCCGAGACAGTCTGCCAGTTGAATCCGCAAAGGTTGCTGATTATCTATTTCTGATGAGTTATCGGCCTGTGCACTTGAGTGAGTTTGTAATTGGGTTAACTGAGATAACAGTTGCGCGGTGGTAATGGGTGGTAAAGCTTCGTCGTTGGTTGCGGGCGAGCTTTGTAAAGAGATCAGGTTTTGTACGGCTGATAATGTTTGTGCTGAGCTGATCGGTGCTGGAATTGCGGGGTTGTTATCGGTTGTCGTTATATCCGGGGTCATGATTGGCGTGTTAACAGAGTCGCGACCACTACGGGGTTCTGCATGCTGCTCATTGCCGTCATTAGCCGCTGCGGATGATGTGCTGGGTGAATCATCCGCATACTCAGACTTGACTGCCTGGTAGGGGATCACTGGTAACACATCACTTTGAATGAACAGATCATTCATGGTCGCATACAGGCGCTTGAGACCTTTGACGATAATCTCTGCTTCAAATGCTTGCAGTACGGTATGCATCATATTTCGCGGCAACGCCAGTGGCGTAATAGCGCGATAAAAGGCGTGACTGATGTAGGTTGGGTTGAGCGGATTATTTTTGTTATTAACCTCGGTGCCGGTTAATTCGGTCATGCGCAGCTGCAGGTCATAAAGCGTTTCTTGGTAATGTCGATCAGCTCGGTTGATGACTGCTCTGACGAGCAACCAGTCTTCAAATTCATTCTTTTCAACCAGCGGCAGGCCTTTAGGTTTTTCAGAGGGCATGGGTTCAGGCAGTGAAACGGGTTGGCCGTTTAACCAGTTGTTAACCTCTTGAAGCAGGGTTAATTGGAAGCTGGGGGTAATACGGTCCTGATATTTTTGGAGGCGTGCTGCGGTATCATAAAAGGCCGCGGCCTGTGCGTTATCGGATGCCTGGTCACCCTTGGACAGCAGGTTTTCGTCGATGGCTTGATAAAGCGCTTTTTGAGTGCTTTTGGCAAAGGCTTCTGCGAGCTCCCGGCATTTTGTTTGCACGACTGTGTAGTCATGCTGGGGGGCAACAGGTGTATTGACGACAGCCGGTTCCTTGGCCAGTTTATACAACGCATAAATGGCTTCGGGATTGTTGTGGGTGATTTCAACACCAATGGCACCATCCATCAGCCGGGCAACACGGACGTGCAGGCGGTAATTGAGTTGCAATACACCGCTGCTTTTGAAATCAATAAAAAGGGAGTCGTTGGTTTTTAGTGGTTGGTGTTGTTCCGGATGTGAATCTTCAAAAGCGATAAACAGGCCTGTTTTACAAAAATCCTTGATGATACAGGGCAGGGCGCTTTGTTGAGGGCTGGAGAGGTGTCCCGGATGGTGCAAAGGTTGTCGGGGGAAGGTCCTTTTTTCCACGATTAATTCCTTGTTTCGCGAAGCGGGATCAGACAATTGTATTAGCTTGGAACGTAGATATTTGAAACAAAGATCATAGCAACAAATTAACGCTTATCGAAAGTATGGCAGGCGTCTTAAAATTTACAAGCATCGCGGGTTATCGGTTTTTAACGTGATAAATCGATAACCCGCTGGGCGTGATGCTGGAAGTTTCAAGTAAGTATAATCAGCGCACAGGGTTGATATTAGCGGCGTGAATTATGAGGTGGGCGTTTGCCTGAGGGCGAACGTGACGGAGATTTTTTAGTCATTTTTGGTGCTTCGAGAAGCAAGTGCTCGGGTGGTTGCTTGCAGGGCACACTGTTCCCTAATAGTTCCTGAATAGGTATCAGGTTAAAGGAATCATCTTCACAGGCAAAGCTGATTGATTTGCCTGATTTGCCCGCGCGACCAGTACGGCCAATACGGTGAATGTAATCTTCCGGCTCTTCGGGCAACGTAAAGTTGATAACGTGGCTGATGCCGTCGATATGAATACCACGGCCTGCTACATCAGTGGCTACCAGTACGTTTAGTTCACCGGATTTAAAGGCTGCCAGCGTTGATACGCGTTTGTTTTGGGCAATTTCACCCGATAATAAACCCACCTTGAAGCCATGGGCCCGTAGGCTTTCCTGCAAATGACGGCATTGGTCGCGGCGGTTGGCAAAGACAATGACGCTTTCCACATCATCCTGTTTAAGAATGTTGTAGAGCAGAGCGTACTTATCCTGTGTTTCAGTGAGATAGATAAACTGCTCAACGGTATCGGTGGCGATACTGTCGGGTTCGATTTCGATAGTGACAGGATCCTGAGTCCACTGTTCCATCAACGTCATCACCTGAGGCGTAAAGGTGGCGCTGAATAATAACGTCTGGCGGAAGGCCTTCTTAGGTGTCTGATTGATAATACGGCGCACTTGAGGGATAAAGCCCATGTCGAGCATGCGGTCGGCTTCATCAATGACCATAATTTCCACCATATCCAGGTGAACATCGTCGTTGCTGCAGAAGTCGAGCAAGCGGCCCGGTGTGGCAACCAGAATATCGTTTAATTCATTGTGCAAGCGGGTTTGCTGCTTGGCATAGTCCATGCCGCCAACCAAGGTGTGTACCTTGAGGTCAGTGTGTTTGCACAGGGCGATGGCGTCGTCGGCAATCTGGATCGCCAACTCGCGAGTTGGAGCGATAATCAGGGCGCGGGATTCACCGGCAAAGCGTTCTTCTGTGATCGGGTTTTGTAATAAATCTTCGATAATGGTGACCAAAAAGGCGGCGGTTTTGCCGGTGCCTGTTTGCGCTTTACCCACCATGTCGCGACGTTTTAAGGTATGGGGCAGTGATTGAGCCTGAATGGGTGAGCAGTACTCAAAACCCACATCGGCAATGCCGTGCATCAACGATAAAGACAGGTTTAAATCATGGAAGCGGGTTTTCCCTTCAACCTCTGGCACCTGAAATTGTGATAAATCCCAGGCGGTTTTAGCTTTGTTAGGGTTGCGAGAGCGGCTTTTCGCCGGCTTTTGGATTTCCTTAGGGGCTGATTCGCCTTGGGCTTGATCTGTAACCGGTGAGGAGTCCGGTGCCGCTGTGTCCTTTGAGAAGAGTTTTTTAATCAACGTCTTAGTTTACCCTAGAATTTCAAATTGGCGCGCAGTATACCATAAAGAATAGAGATAAATGGGTCGCCCCTATCGGAGCCGTCGTTAGTTTGAAATGTGCCCGCTATTTTTAACGATTAAAAGCCGGTTTAATGCGTTCGACAGTTAGCAAAGTTGCTGCTACTTTTATTGCACAAAATTTATAGTTTTTGCCTGGAACTGGTCTATTCTTACATGTTAACGACATGATGTTTTGTTGATAACTTCATGAAATATAAATAAAAACAAAAGACATTTAATGGAAATTATTGAAACAGATCCTTTGCTGGAATGCCTGTTGGCTCTTTCCAGTCATCATGGACAGTCGACCACTAAAACGGTTCTGCTGACGGGCTTGCCTGTTGATAAACAATTGACCCCTGCTTTATTTGTGCGCGCCTCTGAACGTGTTGGTTTGGTTAGCAAGATTATCAACAAACCTCTGGATAAATTGAACCCAGCCCTGTTACCAGCAGTGTTGTTGCTTGATAACAATGAAGTTTGTTTGTTAATGGGTTGGGGAGATGGCAAACAACAGGCCAAGGTGATTCATCCCGAGCTTAACGAAGCCGTTGTCGATATGTCGGCAGAAGAGCTGCTGGCGCGTTATAGCGGTACAGCCATTTTGGTGCGGCCAAAATTCCGTTTTGATGCGCGAACCAGCGAGTTTAAGCACGACAAGGACGAGCATTGGTTCTGGGGCGCTATTCGTGAAAATATACCGACCTATCGTGATGTTTTAATTGCCGCATTTTTGATTAACGTCTTTGCGCTGGCATTACCACTTTTTACCATGAACGTGTATGACCGCGTGGTGCCCAATCACGCCATTGAGACGTTGTGGGTGTTGGCTATTGGTATCGGCATTATTTTATTAGCCGACTTAATGTTACGCACCATGCGCGGCTATTTTTTAGACCTGGCCAGCAAGCGTATTGATATCAAACTGTCCGCAAAAATCATGCAAAAAGTGCTGGGTTTACGGATGGAAGCGCGGCCACTGTCGGTGGGCTCATTTGCTGCAAATTTACGTTCCTTTGAGACGGTCAGGGACTTTATTGCCTCGGCATCGATAACGGCAATTATTGATTTGCCCTTCGTGTTTATTTTCCTGATTGTGATTTTTTGGATTGGGCCGCTGCTGGTTTTACCGTTGTTGGTCGGTATTATGATTGTGTTGCTGTATGCCTGGTTAACACAGGGGAAAATGCAGGAGTTGGCAGAAACGACTTATCGTGCCAGTGCCATGCGTAACGCCACGTTGATTGAAAGTTTAGTGGGGCTGGAGACCATTAAAGGTATGGGTGCCGAAGGCATTATGCAGCGTCGCTGGGAGAAAACAGCCGCCTTTTTAGCGGTTACCGGTGTGAAGTTGCGATTGCTTTCCTCTTCCAGTGTCAATATCACCCAGTGGGTTCAACAGGCTACAACGGTGTCAGTGATTGTGACCGGTGTTTACCTGATTTCCAGTGGCGAGCTCTCCTTAGGTGGCTTGATTGCAACAAGCATGCTGACCGGTCGTGTGATGGCGCCGTTTGGACAGCTTGCGGGCCTGCTCACGCAATACCACCATGCCACAACGGCACTGACTTCCCTTGAAGACATTATGAGTAAACCGGAGGAGCGTCCAGCGGGTGCTAATTTCCTGTCACGACCAAGATTTCAGGGAAGTATTGAATTTCGCCATGTTTCCTTTGGGTATCCCGGTGGAGAAATGCCGGCATTAAATGATGTGTCGTTCAAGATTAAACCGGGTGAGCACGTTGCCATTATGGGGCGTAACGGCTCAGGTAAAACGACTTTGCAGAAATTAGCGATGGGCTTATATCAACCCACAGATGGAGCCGTTCTGATTGATGGAATTGATTTGCGACAGCTGGATCCAGCTGAGTTTCGCCGCCAGGTGGGTTTTGTGCCCCAGGAGGCGACGCTATTTTATGGTTCGTTGCGGGATAATTTAACCGTTGCTTATCCGCAGGCCGATGACGAAGCCGTGCTACGGGCTGCTAATTTCTCCAATTTGGGCGAATACGTGAACATACACCCGCAGGGATTTGATATGCAGGTTGGCGAGCGTGGCGAAACCTTATCCGGTGGGCAGCGTAAAGCGGTGGCGCTAGCGCGTGCCGTTATTCACAATCCGCCCATTTTATTGATGGATGAGCCGACGGGTTCAATGGATCATTCAACCGAAGCCTGGGTGAAAAAACAGTTAAAGGAATTTGCGAAAGAACGCACCATGTTGGTGGTTACGCATCGTACCTCTTTGTTGGATTTGGCAGATCGTATCATTGTTGTTGATGGTGGCAAGATCGTTGCTGATGGGCCGCGTGAGAATGTGATTCAGGCGCTGCGCCAAGGTCGGGTCGGGAAAGCATCATGAGCAATTTAGAAAACGATTCTCAACAACAAGAGCAAGTACAACAGCCCGCAGCCTTACCGATTAAAAAGCTCGGTAGTAAGGTTATAGACAAAGTCTTTTCGCGTTGGATGAAAGACGAAGATGAAACGATGGACTGGGTAACCGATGCTAATACTGCGCTGGTCTATCAGGAGCCCTTACGTGCGCGTGCGGTGCTTTATCTGGTGTGCGTGACCTTGGTATGTCTGGTGATTTGGGCCGCTTTTGCTGACATTGATGAAGTCACTCGAGGCGAGGCTAAAGTTATTCCCACTCGTCAGGTGCAAATCGTCCAATCATTGGATGGCGGGGTGGTAACAAGTATTGAAGTTAAAGAGGGTGATATTGTCGATGCCGGCCAGCTGTTGGTGCGATTGGATGCTACCCGTTCGTCATCCTCCCTGCGTGAAAATGAGGTGGAGTATCTGGCGCTACAAGTTAAAGCGGCGCGCCTCGAAGCCGTGGCCGAGGGGTCAGGTTTTACCGTTGAGGACGCGTGGCAGGGAAAAATTCCTGACGTGGTTGCTCAGCAGCAGATCCTTTATGACTCAAGTTTGCAGCAAATGGGTTCTTTACGATTAATTGCTGAGCAACAGTTGCTGCAACGTCAGCAAGAGCTGGTAGAAGTTAATGCCAAGCTGAAACAGTCGTCGAAATCCTTTGATTATGCATCAAAGGAGCTAAGAGTTACTGCACCACTGGTGTCATCGGGCGCAGTGTCGGAAGTGGAAATATTACGACTGAAACGGGATGTGGCGCGTTTCAAGGGAGAGCGTGACCAGGCCAGCGCGCAACGCAAAAGAATCATTTCAGCGATTTCAGAGGCAAAAGAAAAAATTAAGGAAGTCGAACTGAAGTTCAAAAACGAGATTCGAGAAGACTTATCGGAAGTAACAACTCGCATTAACGGCCTGTTTGAATCCAGTGTGGGTTTGTCTGATCGCGTTAAATTAACAGCGGTTCGTTCGCCAGTGCACGGTACCGTAAAGCAGCTATTTTACAACACCGTTGGCGGCGTTGTTGCTCCGGGCAAGGAAGTGGTTGAAATTGTACCTCTGGATGAAGCGTTGTTACTCGAGGCGCGCATTAGACCAAAGGATATTGCATTTTTAACCTACGGGCAGGAAGCGCTGGTTAAATTTACCGCCTATGATTTTGCTATCTACGGTGGCCTGGAAGGTACCCTGGAGCATATTGGTGCTGATACCGTCATGGATGAAGATGGCAATCCGTTTTATACGGTACGCATTAGGACATTAAAATCGAGTTTGGGTGAAAACAAACCGATTATTCCCGGTATGGTGGCACAGGTTGATATCCTTACCGGCAAAAAAAGTATTCTGACTTACCTACTGAAACCGGTGCTTCGCGCCAAAAACTACGCATTCACGGAACGATGAGAAAACAATACTTCATAACTTCAGACAACCGCCTTAATCCTCGCTGGCTACGGGCCTTTCCTGATGGCAGCCTTATAGGTTTGGAAAAACTGGGTCAGCAGGACGATGCCGCCGTTATCTATTGGCTTAATATCAGCGCCTGTCCTGCCGACTCACGCCAGCAATTGTTGCGAGATGTGATGGTTTCCGGACGACGTATCGTTGTCATGACCAATGAAATGGATGCGGACGAAGCCATGTGGGTGATGCAGCTTGGCGCCGTTGGTTATTGTCATTACCTGGCAGCATCCGAGCAGCTACAGGAAATTGCCTCGGTTGTTGAGCATGGTGGCTTGTGGGTCGGTGCCGATCTATTACAAAAATTATTAGCTTTCGATTTTGGTCAGCAAAATGCTGTCGTTGAAATTGAGGGTTTTGAGCTGCTGACAGCGCGTGAAAAAATGGTCGCAGAAGAGGCCGCCAAAGGTGCAGCCAACAAGGAAATGGCGCGGAGTCTGGATGTGACTGAACGTACTATCAAGGCACATATGTCGGTGATTTTTGAAAAGTTGCAGGTGCGTGATCGCGTGCAACTGGCGTTATTGCTGAACAAAACGTAAAAAATCCCTTCGTATTGTCCTTTAGTACAATGTTTTTATTTCACAGCTTAGCTAGTCTTTGACTATTACTATTACTATTACTATTAATTTTTGAACAACAAGGAAGAGCATCATGCCTACTCAAACTCCCATAGCTGAAGTGGTTGCTGTTATCGGTGATGTACAAGTCCAACGTGCTGGCGGCGGTGAGCCCGTAGCGCTCAACCCCGGTGATGTTTTATATCCAGGGGATAAAGTTCTGGCCGAACCTGGCCAAACCGTTGAGTTGTCAATGAGTGATGGTCAGACATTAGTGTTGGATTCTGGCACACCAGTCACCATTGCAGCCGATATGCTGCAAGATACAGCCCCCGGTCGTGATGAAGCCGCTGTTGAGGGCGAGAGCATCGATGAACTGATCGCCGCACTGGAAAGTGGTGAAGGTGTTGATGACTTACTTGAAGAAACTGCAGCCGGTGCAGCAGGCGATGAGGGCAATAGCTTTGTTATTTTGAACCGTATTGCTGAAGGTATTCCTCGTGAAGCGAGAGCTGACGAAGCTGCTGCCGTTGAAGAGACTGATGTTGTAGAGGATGAGGATCCTGTTATTCCAGAGTCTGAGCCTGAACCTGAAAATAATCCGCCTGAGACGGATGACACCGAAGGTGAGGGTGCAGAAGACAGCGAAGGCATTGATGTGGCGCTGAGCGGTAGTGATGTTGATGGTACGGTTGAAAGCTTCACCATTAAGAGTCTGCCAGCGAATGGCAAGCTGTTCTTGGGTGACACAGAGCTGAGTGAAGGCGACAGTGTTCCGGCGACGGGCAACGCTGCGACAGTGACTTTTGTACCGGATGCGAACTGGAACGGTGAGACCACGTTCGACTACGCGTCGGTGGATGACGACACTCTTGAGGATGCGACTCCGGCGACGGCGACGATTACGGTATCGGATGTTAACGATCCACCTGAAACAGCTAACTCTCCTGATAATAGCGGTGCAGAAGACAGCGAAGGCATTGATGTGGCGCTGAGCGGTAGTGATGTTGATGGTACGGTTGAAAGCTTCACCATTAAAAGTCTGCCAGAGAATGGCAAGTTGTTCCTGGGTGATGATGAGCTAGAGATCGGTGACAGTGTTCCGGCGACGGGCAACGCTGCGACAGTGACCTTTGTGCCGGACGAGAACTGGAACGGTGTGACTACGTTTGACTATGCGTCGGTGGATGACGATGCGCTTGAAGATGCAAGTCCTGCGACAGCGACAATTACGGTATCGGCCGTCGATGACCCGTCCACCTTCGGCTCGGTAACCCCTGCTGATGTTGACGAAGCGAATCTTCCGTTAGGTACGGATCCAGATGATCCGGCTCTGACTGATTCTACCGGTAACTTCGTTGTGATAAACGATGTGGATGGCGTGACATCAATTCAGATAAAAGGTGTAGATGACTGGGTTGAGGTGGCTGGTGCAACAGTTCAGTCCCCTGTTCCTGTTAATACAGTGCACGGGGTGATCAACGTTACAGGGATTGAGCAGGTAGATGATACTAATGTTTACCACCTTAACTATGAATTTACTTTAGATACGACAGTAGATAACGACACAGTTCTCGGAGCTACGGACGAAAACGCTGTTGACACTGTCATGATTCGTTCTGGAGATTCCGGCGATGGACAATCTATTGATGTTGTAACGATTACGGATGACGAGCCTGTGCCCTTTACTGCCGATAAAGCCGATGAGGTCGATGCGTCAGGTGATTCGACTCCTGCCTTGAATCTCAATTTTGTTACGGGTGCGGACGTTGAAGGATCATCGGTGCTGTTTGACGCAACTATTGACGGGCAAGAAGTGAAGGACATTAATGGAACCACTTTAACCGTTAGCGGTACGCCGTTGACGTACGTTTTGAGTGATGACGAGACTACCCTTTTAGCCCAAACGGAAAGTGGTTCGATGACGGCCTTTAGTCTGGTGCTGAATGGTGATGGAACCTACAACTTTACGGCGATTGACGGCGTGATTTCCAATGGCACAGCGACTGAAGCCAGTAATTTGAAATCTGTTGGTGGTGGGAATGTTGCGGAGAGAGGACTGTTTCTCGATGATCAAATTACAATCAACGATGTTTTAATTACGACAACTGCTGGGACGGTCAATACCAGTAAGGATTATATTGGTAATGGTGATGCACAGAGTATCAGTGTTGATGAAGATATCAGAATGACCTTTGTAACGGAGTTAGCAGGAGGTAAAGATGGCGGCACAGTTACTGACTTCTCATGGACTGATTACGTAGATGTATTTGACTTCAAGCAAGAAGTATTTATGCCTAGTGGTGATAATGCCGTCTTTACTTTAAGAGCGTACTTGGACGATGGTGATGACGCGACGACTAATGATCAGATTGTACTTAATGAAGGGAATATAAGGATTTTCAATGACTTAGGGCAAAATGTGACTTCATCTGATTTAATAAATGAAAATTTGGATGGCAGCATCACTCTATCGGGTATTGGAAGTCTTTGGACCTATGTGATCGATACAGAAGTTGATGACAAACAGTTTAACTCCGTTGAAGTTACTGGCGGTAACGATGACGGTGTCACTGTCACTGATGCCAATCTTGTAACTTATGATGGAGATAACTTTAAGTTAGGAGGTTTTACGTTTGGTAAGGAGAGTGATGGTGAACCTATTACAATTAATCTGGAGCTTGAAGGCACCGACGCCGACGGAGACATTGCCAGTGGTGTGTTGACAGCGACTATTCATCCTAAGCAAGAGGGCTATGATGTGGTGTTGGATGGCACCAGACAAACAGATGATGTTTTGAATGGTGGAGACGGTGCTGAGTATATTCTGGGCTATGGTGGAGCCGATACTCTCAGCGGAGCTGGTGGGGACGATATTCTCAATGGTGGGGAAGGCAGTGATAACCTCACCGGTGGTTTGGGTGCGGATGTCTTTAAATGGAACTTCGGTGATGGTGATGTAGACACTCCACCGACGGATACCATTACTGATTTTGGTGATGGTGCTGATGTTCTGGATCTAAGTGATCTGCTTGATAATGAGGAGAGCGGCGTACTAACTAGCTATCTGTCTTTCGCTCTGGATGTTGATACGAGTCAGGGGGGTACTACGGATACAGTTATCAGTGTCAGCTCTGCAGGTAATGGTACAGTGGATCAAACAATTGTGCTGGAAGGAGTTGATCTGGTTGGCGGCATGAGTCAAGTGGATATCATCGACTCTTTGGTTCAGGCTGGTAAATTAATCACCGACTAGAGTAAGTTGTCTCAAGAAGGCGAGAGCAGGCCCTATGTGGGTCTGCTTTCGTTTGAGTAATTAACAGGAAATACAATGCCCTATATTAAACGTAACAGTGATGGTGTGATCGTGGCGCTTAGCCAGGACCCTGAAGCAGGGTTTGACGAACAGATTGATGCCGATAACTCTGAATTACGTGCTTTTATAGAGCAGTGGAGTGAAACAAATAAAGAGTTGGCTAGTTCTGACTTGGCGTTTGTTCGTGTTGTTGAGGATGTTGTTGACCTGTTGATCGATAAAAATATTATTTGTTTTACCGACCTGCCTGAAGCGGCACGCAACAAAATGCTTGCTCGTCGACAACTTCGGGAAGATCTTCATCCTCGCCTGGACTCATTGATTGGCGACGAAGATGAAGAAAATGGGCTCTTTCTTTAGCCCATCTAACGTGTAAACCTTCATCGACTTTTGTTGTTTGCCACTAAGGACTTAGTGGCTAGCTTTTTCTCCTATTGCGCCATCAACGCCCATCTTAATTGCAGTATCCCATTCCTGACTATTAACCACTTCATCTGCAATGGCCAG
>Ga0209396_1003014_pt1 | contig 17283 bp, 19 predicted proteins | sample GOMGulsemesocosm_6_FD_184638 | JGI IMG/M metagenome (GOLD analysis project Ga0209396, IMG submission 184638) | Methane-oxidizing microbial communities from mesocosms in the Gulf of Mexico - GOM8C Gulf of Mexico (SPAdes) (version 2) | ecosystem: Environmental > Aquatic > Marine > Cold seeps...
GGATTAAACAAGACCATTTCATCGATTGGTTCTTCACCCAGCACCTGACGGATATCATTCATCACCGTATGCAGCAGTGCGGGGGCGTCCTCAGCGTCACTTTTTACCCGATTCAGGTAAGACGGCATATACACCAACGCTTGGGCCAGCGCATTACAGGCACCGTCCAGATCATCAACCGAATCATCCAACATGGCTCGCAACAGGTTTTCGATCTGTTCCGCCAACATGATGCCACCCGGCACACCGGTCATTTGCAATGACCCATGCACCTGATGAATCGCGTCATAGCTGGTTTGAAGATGCGCAGAAACCGCATCCCCAAGATAGGCTTCCAAAGCTTCCTGAGCTTGCTTCAGCGATTGCTCGATGTCTGCCTGAACCCAGTCCAGGTTCATTAAATCATGGGTTTCACCCATAAAGACTCCGTTTTTAACCCCAGCCAGTGCTCTGTGTCACCGGCTACTTTAAATTACAGATCCGACTGCGTTATCGCTTTCGGTCAACGCCTTAAGCAGCTGAAGCTGCTGAACCAGCATCCTGCTTAATCTTTTCTTCACCGCTTTCAATAACGACTTCAACCTCATCAGAAACTACCGCTACAACCTCTTCGGCAGTTTCAGGCTGTCTATCCTCAAAGGAGGTAGATGTAATTTCTTCGCCCGGCAATGTGAAGCCTGATACTGAATTACGCATCTCTTTAGCCAAATCGGCCAAGTTACCAATCGAGCCTGCCGTTTCCTGACTACCCGACGAGGTTTGAGTGGAAATCTCTTTAATCAGACCCATCGTGCTAGCGATATCAACCGCCGCTCTGGACTGCTCACCCGCCGCACCAGAGATTTCCTGAATCAATTGAGCAAGGTTGTTAGATACCTCTTCAATTTCCTCCAGTGCTACACCAGCATCCTGGGCCAATCGAGCACCCTGCACCACTTCCGCGGTGGTTTGTTCCATTGAGATTACCGCTTCGTTGGTATCCGCCTGAATCGCTTTTACCAGCACCTCAATTTGTCGTGTTGCCGCACCGGAACGTTCCGCAAGTCGCTGAACCTCATCGGCAACTACCGCGAAACCACGTCCAGCATCACCCGCCATCGATGCCTGAATCGCGGCATTCAATGACAAGATGTTGGTCTGATCAGCAATATCGTTAATCAGCGAGATGATGTCACCAATCTCCTGGGAGCTTTCACCCAAACGTTTAATCTGCTTGGAGGTTTTCTGAATTTGCTCACGAATCTTATCCATACCGTTAATGGTATTCTGTACGGCACCGGCACCTTTGTTCGCAATCTCAACCGAGCTACTCGCCACCTTCGACGACTCATCGGCGTTATTTGCCACGTCATCCATGGAGCTTACAATGTCGTTAATCGAGTCGGTGGCGTCGGTAATAGCCACGGCCTGCTTGGTCGACGCATCAGATAGAGCAATCGCGGTTGATCGTGTTTCATCAGCAGACTGGGAAACATGTACCGATGTTTCATTAATCGACACTACCAGACTTCGCAACTGGTCAATCGCATAGTTAATGGAGTCAGCAATTGCCCCAGTAAAATCTTCAGTTACCGTTGCACTGACCGTCAAATCACCATCAGCAAGGTCAGCCAGCTCATCCAGCAAACGTAGAATCGCTTCCTGGTTTTGAGCATTCGCTTCAGATTGTCTTTTCAATCGTTTATCAATACGACGGAAAACAACAAAGGCAACGATCACCAGAATAATCATGGCAATGCCTAGACGCGCATAAAGTTGCTCTTTCAGCAACAGATCAAAGCCACCACTTAAAGACGCTGTTGCATCCAGCAATTCACCCGTATTTGTAACCAGTGCTGCCGCTGAGGTTGTCACCTGTGCACGCGCATTCGCTGCTGCAACAATCGCCTCAAGGTTATCCTGCAGGATTTGAACCTGAGGCTGAGAAGAAGTCAGTGCTCCAGCAACGGCACGATAAGGAATTCGAACAATGCCCGCTTTAGCATCGCCAACACGCATACCATTGTGGACGGTGATCAATTCATTAATATTGTTTGCTAGTACTGTTGCGACGGCCTCTGCGCTTTTACCATCCAGTAACTGCTGCACGTTTCTCAAAGCACGCTCAGTTAACCAGGCCTGATTGGTCACCATCGCTACCTGCGAGGCTGGCGCAGCATTAATAAGCAATGATTGTTTCCCGGTGATATACACTTCCTGCAAACTATTCAAAGCGACAGCAACCTGTTCGCCACGCTGATTCAGGTCCAGTATCTGCGCCTTACTGTCAGCCATCACCGTCGCATCAGGGGCAACTTTATTCCAGACCGCCTCGACTTGAGCAATTTCTTCTGACACACGGTGCACCGCAACAGGCGCACTTTTGCCATCGGCGCCCTTCAGCAGACGATCAAAAATATCTGCGAACTGCCCAGAGGTGTCAGCCAGCTGATCAAAGGCTTTAGCGTCACCGCTAGAGGCTTCGTTGGCGTGACGCGCGATCTGCTGGGAAAGCACCTGCAGGTTATCAACCTGAGAAATATAGTCCCGTTTAGTGCCGTCGGCAGTGCCCGAGGAGGCCAACCAGATCATAAACATCGTCATGGCAACAACTAGAACAGTCACCAGCACGATCATTGATCGTCTGTTGACTGCTGCACTTGAATTTAATTGCTTCATTTCCAACTCCCTTACAATTCAGCCCGTCCAGGCCTTAAAACAATTTATGCGGTAACATTCAGAAAATCTGAGGATTCAGCTAATTGATACAAACTAAACACCATCCAATGCTCGCCATCTTTCTCAAAAGCACCCTTAACAAAGGCCTTATCAACCGAGTCAATTGCATTGGGTTCTGCCTGCTCCTGACTTGAAAAAGTCAGCAACCCCAACACCTCATCGACAATCACACCGCTATACAGATCGTCTTTTTTAATACTCAACAACCGTGCTTTACTGGATTTACTGCAGGGCTGATGCCCAAGCATTGCGCCAAGATCTATCACCGCTAACAGTCGGCCGCGAATGTTAGCAATGCCATTTAACCAACCCTTTACACCCGGCACCTTGGTATAAGCAGGCAAAGTCAGCACCTCATCGACCTCGGTCATGGGCGCCACATAGGTGCGACCAGCCAAACGAAAACCAATACCACGCCAATCATCCGCCAGAGTCTGCTCATCAGGCAGCGCCAAGGCATAGCGTGCGCCAGTCTCGGAAATCTGAGTTAATAGTTCAAAAGGACTAGTTTGCTGTAACTCACTCATAATGTACCTACGCTGTTACAAATTAAGCTTTTAGCACATCATCAATAGCTGACATCAACGCCGTCTGGGCAACGGGTTTCACAAGGTAATTGCTTGCACCTTGACGCTGCCCCCAAACCCGATCGGTTTCCTGATTTTTGGTGCTAATCATAATCACCGGAATGTGTGAGGTTTCTGTCGCCTTGGTTAACTGGCGGGTAGCCTGAAAACCATTCAGGCCGGGCATAACGATATCCATCAAAATCACATCGGGCTGCTGGCGCTTGGCCTGCACAACGCCGTCGGCGCCGTTTTCAGCCGTAATTACTTCGTAGCCTTTTTTCTTCAACATCATCTCGTAAACATAGGTTTCAGTTGGAGAGTCATCGATAATTAGTACACAAGTCATAATTCACCGGAAATAAAAGTTAAATCTGAAAGTTCCTGTTTCAAGCCACATTAACGGAGACTACATGGTCCTTGATGGCGCCCAGCAATTCTTCCTTACTAAAGGGTTTTGTTAAATACTGATCCGAACCAACGATGCGGCCCTTGGCCTTATCAAACAGTCCGTCTTTACTGGACAGCATGATCACTGGTGTACTTTTGAACTCCTTGTTATTTTTGATCAGCGCGCAGGCCTGATAGCCATCCAGCCGCGGCATCATAATGTCGACAAAAATAATGTCCGGCTTGTTGTCAACGATCTTCGACAACGCATCAAACCCATCCTCTGCCGTGATCACCAGGCAGCCTGCTTTTTTTAGCAGGGTATCTGCGGTCTTGCGGATGGTTTTACTGTCATCGACAACCATCACTGTCAATCCGCTAAATTGTTCACTCATTCACTCAACCTCAAAGACTCGATTAGCTCTGCCTTTTAAAGATAGTAGAAATTCATCAAAGGGAAAGATTTTTTAAGGTCCACCAGAACGCCCATAAATCAAGTTTCTACAGCCATCTCTAAAACTGCTTTTGCATTATTTAAGGAGAATATTTCTTAAATCAGCTATCCGAAGCCCGACGGTTCATTCCCGAGTTATAAATCGCTACAATGCGGGCAGACAACGATAAAGAACCTCCACCTTTTTTAACCAAGACCAGTCGCTGGAAAGAATATGAGCATTAACATCGGTATCGTGATGGACCCTATCACGGAGATTAGCTACCAAAAGGACAGTTCCCTGGCGATGCTATGGTCCGCGCAACAGCGCGGCTGGCAGCTTAACTATATGGAAATGTCAGACTTATATTTGCAGGACGGCGTGGCAATGGCGCGCATGCAAGCACTGGAAGTTTTTCACGATGAAAACCACTGGTTTCAACTAGGTAGCGCTGAAGATCGCAACCTGGGTGAGCTGGATGTTATCCTCATGCGCAAGGATCCCCCCTTCGACAACGAATTTCTGTATAGCACTTATATATTACAACGTGCTGAAGATCAGGGCGCACTGGTGGTCAACCGTCCGCAAAGCCTGCGTGACTACAACGAAAAGGTTTTTGCCACTCAGTTCCCTCAATGCTGCCCACCGGTATTAGTCAGCCGCGACATGGCTCGCCTCAGAGCATTCCACCAACAACATGGCGATGTTATTTTCAAGCCCCTGGACGGCATGGGCGGCACTTCGATTTTCCGCTGCAAGGAAGACGATGCAAATGTCAGCGTCATATTGGAAACCCTGACCCAACATGGCGAGCAGCAGACCATGGCGCAGCGCTTCATCCCTGAAATCAGCGCTGGCGACAAGCGTATTCTCATGATTGACGGCGAACCACTACCCTATGCACTAGCCCGCATTCCCAGCAAGGGTGAGAGCCGCGGCAACTTGGCCGCTGGCGGCCGCGCCGAAGGTGTTGAGTTATCAGAACGAGACCGCTGGATTTGTCAGCAAGTCGCACCTAAACTCAAGGAAGCAGGCCTATTGTTTGTCGGCCTGGATGTCATCGGCGACTACCTGACAGAAATTAATGTCACCAGCCCGACTTGCATTCGCCAGCTGGACGAACTGTTTGACTTAAACATTGCCGACCAGCTAATGGACTGCATCGCAGCAAAACTCGCAAAGCAAATTAACCCAGTTTAATAACAAAACCCAGGTAAATTCTGTTGTGTCCGAAGCAGTCCTGACAACTCCATCAGCCAAAATCAGCAGCGTTGACCGCCTGTGCTTCACGCTTTTTCTGGCGGTCGTGCTGCACGCTATGCTCATTATCGGCATTAGCTTTAACTTTGATCGCAACAATGCAGCCAGCTCGTCAATTGAAGTCACCCTGTCAAACACCTCCAGCAAAACGGCCCCCGAAGATGCCGTTTTCACCGCCCAGGACAACCAAGAAGGCGGTGGCCTACTGGACGAAAGCGCCTTACCCAGCGTCAGCCAACTCAGCGAGCACGTCAGCCAGCAAACTACCAACACAACCCAGGAAGCACCCGCACCCTCCCAAAAAATGCAAGCACCGCAGCAATCCCAAGTTATCGCCACAACCGCCGACAATACCAACAAGGTGCTGCAAATTGCTAAAACCCCAGCACCCCAAAACAAGCTTGAACAGCTGCGTGAAGAAATCTCGCTACAGGAACAAAGCATGGGACTGGTCAGCCGTGATGCAAGACTCGATATTTATGAGCAGTTTCTGACCAAAGAACGCACCCTGAAGGTCAACTCTGTTGCCACTCTAAAAGCTCGAGATGCTTTTTATGTGCGCCAATGGATCGATAAAATTGAACGTACCGGCCTGAAAAACTACCCTAATGAAGCGTTGCGACGAGGCATTGAAGGCAGCTTGGTGCTAACGGTAGTTTTGCTACCCGACGGCACCATTCGTGAATTAAAAATTGCTCAATCCTCCGGGCACAAAATCCTCGACGATGCCGCTATCAATATCGTGCGCCGAGTTGGCTCCTTCGCGCCTTTTTCTGCCGAAATGAAAAAACATTACGACCAATTAGAGATCACTCGCAAATGGCAGTTCTCCAAAGACGGCAAAACACCACTGCTGTCCGCAGGTAAATTCTAACCCCGCCGCTCAGATCACTTGATCTTTACTCTTTTCCACCTCATATTAAGGTTATCTCGCCCGGGAGCGGCACATGAAATCACTAAAAAACCAATTTCTTATCTCCATGCCCAGCATGGCAGAATCCAGTTTTTCACATACCGTCACCTACATCTGCGAACATGACGCCGAAGGTGCCATGGGTCTGATCATTAATCGCCCGACCGACATCCCACTGGATGAAATTTTTAATCAGCTGGAAATAGACGGTGAAAACCGCGCCCACGCCAAGCAGCCCATCTACTCCGGCGGCCCGGTACAAACTGATCGTGGCTTTATCCTGCACAGAAACGAAGAGCCAAAAAAATGGGATTCAACAATAAAAATCGCCGGCAACATCAGCCTGACTACATCCAAGGATATTCTTGCCGCTATCGCCCGCGACGAAGGCCCTGAAAACTGCTTGGTTGCCTTAGGTTACGCAGGCTGGAGTCCCGGCCAGCTGGAACAGGAACTGGGCGATAACTTCTGGATTCTCACCCCTGCCAGCGAAGACATAATTTTCAACACGCCCTTTGACCAGCGCCTTAACGCCGCTGTCGCGCAACTGGGCATAAGCATGGAACAACTGTCCCCGGATGCCGGTCACGCCTAACACCACACGAATATAATAATGACTACAAATTCCCAGCGTCGCATTCTGGCTTTCGACTTTGGCACCCACCGTATTGGCGTAGCCTTTGGCCAGGAGCTGACTGGCACTGCTACCCCGCTGCCTATTTTACCTGCTCGCGATGGCATTCCCGACTGGCAGCAGCTGGGTAAAATCATTGAAGAATGGCAACCCGACGCCTTTGTAGTCGGCGTACCGCTCAACATGGATGGCACAGAAGGCCCCATCACTCCCAGAGCCCGAAAATTTGGTAATCGCTTACATGGCCGGTTCCATCGTCCAATTCACACCATGGACGAACGCCTGTCCACCATTGAAGCCAAAGAAAAGCTAGCCGAAGCCAACAATAAAAACAGCATTGGTCTGGACAGCATGGCCGCAACACTTATACTCGAAAGCTGGTTTCGCGAACAACAAAGCTAGCATTAAAGCATCTAAAACTGCCTGACAGGAAACGACCTTGCCCTTAGCCGACATTAACGAACTACTGGACGATTTATATCAACGCCTGGCGGATAGGATTGCTGAACGCAAGCTGGAAAACCCGTTGGTTGTTGGCATCCATACCGGTGGCGCTTGGATTGCAAAGCACCTGCAGCGACGTCTGACCGAAGCTGGGCTGATTAAGGAGCCGCTAGGCACACTGGATATTTCCTTTTATCGTGATGATTTCACCCGCATCGGCCTTAACCCCAAGGTTAAGCCATCGGAATTACCGGTGGTCAGCGAAGATCGTAATATCATTCTGGTCGACGATGTGCTGATGAGTGGCCGCACCATTCGTGCAGCCCTCAACGTGCTGTTTGATTTTGGTCGCCCCGCCAGCGTCACGCTAGTCACACTATTTGATCTTGATGCCAACGAATTACCCATTCAGGCGGATATTGTTGGCCAACACCTACAACTACCTGCCCGTCAGCGCATTAAACTGACCGGACCGGAACCATTAGGCCTGGAGCTGCAAACCATTTAACGTCAAATCTGCGCAACTGAACACACAAACCAATTTCTCAAGTCCACAAAATTCGGTACACTATTTGCCTTATGGAGCCCGTCGCTGAAAGTCCGCAACTACAACTGACTGAGCAAGGTCAGTTACGTCATTTCCTGACCGTCGAGGGCCTGTCGAAGACCCTTTTAACCGAAATTCTTGATACCGCTGATTCGTTCATCAGCATGGAACAGCAGTCGGTTAAAAAAGTCCCGCTGTTACGCGGTAAGACCGTGGTCAACCTGTTCTTTGAAGCCAGCACCCGAACTCGCACCACCTTTGAACTGGCAGCCAAACGCCTGTCGGCCGATGTCATTAACCTCAACATCAGCACCTCGGCAACCTCCAAGGGCGAAACCCTGCTGGACACACTGAAAAACCTCGAAGCCATGTCCAGCGACATGTTTGTTGTACGCCATGCTAACAGCGGCGCAGCTCACTTTATTGCTGAACAGGTGACACCTAACATCGCCATTATTAATGCCGGCGATGGTCGCCACGCCCACCCGACCCAGGCCATGCTGGATATGCTCACCATCCGACGCCACAAGGGTGATTTTGAGAATCTCAGCGTCGCCATTGTCGGCGACATCCTGCACTCACGGGTCGCCCGCTCACAAATTCACGCCCTGAAAATTCTTGGCGTTCCAGATATTCGCATCATTACGCCCAACACACTCCGCCCCTTCGACATTGAGTCCATGGGGGTCACCGTGTATAACCGCATGATAGAAGGACTCTCCGGAGCTGATGTCGTGATCACCCTGCGCCTGCAAAACGAGCGTATGAAAAGTGCTCTGCTGCCCAGCCAACATGAGTTTTATAGTCTCTACGGCTTGTCCGCCGATAAACTTAAATACGCCAAGCCCGATGCCATTGTCATGCACCCCGGCCCCATCAACCGAGGCGTGGAAATTGATTCCGATGTTGCTGACGGCGGGCACTCTGTAATTCTAAATCAGGTCAGCTACGGTATTGCTGTACGCATGGCCGTAATGTCGATGGCAATGAGCGGACAAACCACACAAGCCCAGGGCAATAACGATACGGAGACATCAACATGAGCCTGTGGATTCGCGGTGGCCGCCTGATTGATCCCGCCAACAATATCGACACCATCACCGACCTTTTCGTCAATGATGGCAAAGTTGCCGCGATTGGTCCGTGCAACGATGAAAGCGCACCGTCTATCGATGCTCAGGGGCTGATTGTCTGTCCCGGACTGGTTGACCTATCCGTCAGCTTGCCGGAACCCGGCAAACACCAAAAAGGTAGCATTTCTTCGGAAACCCGCGCTGCCGCCGCCGGGGGCATCACATCCATCTGCTGCCTACCTGACACATCACCTGTCATTGATAGCGCCTCCGTAGCCACTCTGGTTCAGGATTTAGCGCGCCAAGGTGGCTTTTGCAACGTCTGGCCCATTGGCGCCTTAACCCAAGGCCTGACAGGCTCCCAACTCAGCGAAATGGGTACGCTCAAAGAAGCTGGCTGTATCGGCATGAGTAACCTGCGCGCACCCTTTGAGAACACCCGCGTATTATTACGCTGTCTGGAATATGCCTCCAGCTATGACGTCACCGTCTTTTTTAATCCCGTTGAACATTCTCTAGCTGACGACGGCTGCGTACATGAGGGTCCTTATGCAACTCGGCTCGGACTGAAGGGCGTTCCAGAATCAGCTGAAACAGTTGCTTTAACACGTGATCTACTGCTGATCGAACAAACAGGTGTTCGTGCTCACTTTGGTCAGCTGTCCTGCGCCCGCTCGGTGGATTTGATTGCCGCTGCTCAAGCCAAAGGGCTGCCCGTCACCGCCGATGTCTGTATTCACCACCTGTTAGGCACCGAAGCAGATATTCAAAATTTCAACAGCTTGAATCATATCCAGCCTCCACTACGCACTGAGAAGGACCGTCAGGCCCTGAGAAACGGCGTACAAGAAGGCATCATCAGCGCCATCTGCTCTCATCATCAGCCCCACGAAACAGCGGCTAAAATGGCACCCTTTGCTGCCACTGAACCAGGCATTTCTGCACTTGATACGCTACTGCCTCAAGCGCTGAAATTAGTGGCTAATAACCTGCTGACACTGTCACAACTGATTGAGCGTCTGACTACCGGTCCGGCGCGGGCAGCCAACTTGAAAACAGGCTCGCTGGGCGTTGGAGATATTGCTGACATCTGTATATTTGATGCCAATGAAGGCTGGCAGGTATCAGCCAATACACTGCACTCACGAGGTCACAATACCCCGTTAATGGGCTGCGACCTGACGGGCAGAGTGAAGCACACCCTGTTAGCGGGACGTCCGGTCCACCCACCTCGGTATTAATTTTTTCCACTTCACTGGAGCAGCCTTTTCTCAGACTGCTCTGTGTTACAAGATATCACCGAAAATACTAATCCTGAATTGAAAATTTACTCGCCGCAGATTTGGACTGCTCTATCTGCTCGCCAGAATCCAGTTTAATCATCAAACGCAGGTCGTTCATAGAGTCCGCATGATTGAGCGCTGCTTCGTAGGTGATCTTACCTTCTTTATAAGCCTTGAATAGCGACTGATCGAAGGTCTGCATGCCCACTTCGGTAGAGCGCGTCATAATATCCTTCAGCAAATGTACTTCACCTTTGCGAATATGGTCCGCCATCACTGGCGTATTAATCAGCACCTCGGTAACAATCTGGCGCGTCTTACCATCGGCTGCAGGAACCAACTGCTGCGCAACAATCGCCTTCAAGTTAAGGGATAAATCCATCCAAACCTGATCATGACGATCAGCCGGGAAGAAGTTCAAAATACGACCAAAAGCCTGGTTGGCATTGTTAGCGTGCAGGGTAGCCATACACAGATGCCCCGTGTCCGCAAAGATAATAGACTGCTCCATGGTTTCGCGAGTACGAATCTCGCCCACCAGAATAACATCTGGCGCCTGACGCAGGGTATTGCGTAGTGCTACCTCAAAACTCTCCGTATCAATGCCCACCTCGCGCTGAGTGACAATGCAGCCCTTGTGCGGGTGAACATATTCAATGGGATCCTCAATACTAATGATATGCCCGTTACTGTTTTCATTACGGTAACCAATCATGGAGGCAATAGAGGTCGATTTACCCGTACCGGTCGCGCCAACAAACAACACCAACCCACGCTTAGTCATGGAGAGCTCATCAATAATCGGTGGCAAGCCCAAATCGCCTGATTTCGGGATATTGGTTTCAATGCGTCGCAAAACCATACCGACCAAATTGCGCTGATAAAAGGCGCTTACCCGGAAACGACCAATGCCACGTGCCGAAATCGCAAAGTTACACTCGTGGCTGAGCATAAACTCCTTACGCTGAGATTCGTTCATCGCGCCCAGCACCATTTCTCGCGCTTTTTCCGGGCTCCAGGCTTCCTTGGTGATTGGGTGAATGACGCCATCCACCTTCATACTAGGTGGCAGGCCAGCGGTGATAAAAAGGTCCGAGGCCTTCTTCTCCACCATCAGTTTGAGTATTCTATCCAATTCCATTGCATTACCCCCCGAGCAAGGCTAAACGTTTAGTTATTAACATATCACTGCTCAGTATCAGATAAATGAGTCTGGATTGCTGGCTTTATCTTTCGCTTGATCCTTACTAACCAACCCTTTAGACAGCAGATCTTTCAAGGTCTGATCCAAGGTAATCATGCCATGCGCAGCACCGGTTTGAATCGCCGAGTACATTTGTGCAATTTTATCTTCTCGAATCAGATTCCGAATAGCCGGTGTGGCAATCATGATTTCATGGGCCGCCACTCGACCTCCGCCAATCTTCTTCAACAGTGTCTGTGAAATAACCCCAACCAGAGATTCCGACAACATCGAACGCACCATGGCTTTTTCTTCACCCGGGAATACATCAATCACACGATCAATGGTCTTCGCTGCTGAGGTGGTGTGCAAAGTACCAAATACCAGGTGACCCGTTTCCGCTGCAGTCAGCGCCAAACGAATGGTCTCCAGATCACGCAGCTCACCCACCAGAATCACATCAGGATCTTCACGTAGCGCAGAACGTAGCGCCTCGCTAAAGCCGAGGGTATCTCGATGGACTTCGCGCTGATTCACCAGGCACTTCTTACTCTCATGAACAAATTCGATCGGGTCTTCAATGGTTAATACATGGTCGTAACGCTGGTTATTTACATAATCGACCATCGCCGCCAGAGTGGTACTTTTACCCGAACCGGTTGGTCCGGTGACCAATACCAAACCACGCGGTTTCAGTGACAGCTCGGCAAAAATATTACCCAACCCTAAATCTTCCATGGTTAACACTTTGGAGGGAATGGTACGAAATACCGCCCCTGCACCACGGTTGTGGTTGAAGGCATTCACCCGAAAGCGCGCCACGCCCGGCACATCAAAGGAGAAATCAGTCTCCAGAAATTCCTCGTAGTCCTTGCGCTGCTTATCGTTCATGATGTCATAGATCAAGCCATGAACTTCTTTATGCTCCATGGCCGGCACGTTGATACGTCGCACATCGCCATCAACTCGAATCATCGGCGGTACTCCCGCCGACAAGTGTAAATCGGACGCATTTTGCTTAACACAGAAGGAAAGCAGTTCGGTTATATCCATGACACCCCATCACCATTTATTATTTAAAATATTATTTAATTAGTGTTAGCCTTTGCCGCAGCAAACACCACTACATCCTACGCCAGTTTTCTCAACCTAAAGCCGAGACTTAATGAGCACGCAAATTGTAGAAAATCTTGATCGGGTCTCTTCCCGTATCAATGCCGCTGAAAAAGCAGCTGACCGTATACCGGGTATAGTACAGCTTATAGCCGTTAGCAAGACGCGCAGTGCAAATGAGGTCAGAAATGCTGTAACAGCAGGCGCACATCATATTGGTGAAAATTACCTACAGGAAGCGTTGGATAAACAGGCTGAATTAACAGATACCGACATCATCTGGCACTTTATTGGCCCCATTCAGTCCAACAAAACCCACGCCATTGCCAATCACTTCGACTGGGTGCATAGCGTTGATCGTTTGAAAATAGCCAAACGCCTTAATGATCAGCGTGATACGGATAAAGCTCCACTCAACCTCTGCATCCAGGTAAACGTCAGTAATGAAGCGACAAAATCCGGCGTATCGCTCGGTGAATTGCCCGAGCTGGCAGCACAGGTCGACGAACTACCCAACCTTAAACTACGCGGTTTGATGGCAATCCCGGCACCAGAGCAAACGGATGCTGCATTAACGGCTGATTTTGCTCGCATGCAACATAGCCTGGATGAACTCAATCAATCCGGGCTGACTCTGGACACATTATCCATGGGCATGTCCGACGACATTGAAATGGCCATCGCAGCAGGCAGCACCATGGTGCGCGTTGGCACCGCCATCTTCGGCCCCCGCAACTATTCCAATACGAAAACAGGTAAATAGATGACTGATTCACTGAACAACCAAACGGCACGACTGGTTTTTATTGGCGCTGGCAACATGGCGAACAGCATCATTGGCGGCCTAGTTTCACACGGTTACCCCGCCCAGCTGATTACCGCCACCGACCTGAATGCAGAGCAACTGGACAAACTCGCGCAGGAAACAGGCATCAACACCAGCACCGATAACGCTGCTGCCGTGGCCGATGCTGACGCCATTATCCTGGCCGTTAAACCACAGGTTATGGAAGCCGTTACCAACCCACTCAAGGATATTATCGCCAACAACAAACCGTTGATTATTTCCATTGCCGCGGGCATTACCGTTACCAATTTGCTGGACTGGATGGGCGAAGATTTACCCGTTATCCGCACCATGCCCAACACACCGGCTCTGGTACAAACGGGTGCCACCGGCCTGTTTGCCAACAACGCTGTATCAAAACAACAAAAATCACTGGCTGACACGGTTTTCTCAGCCATCGGCATCGCCTCCTGGTTTAATCAGGAAAGTGACTTGGATGCCGTTGTCGCCGTCTCAGGTAGCGGCCCGGCCTACTTTTTTATGATGATGGAAGCCATGGAGGAAGCAGGTGTTAAACTGGGGCTTTCCGCCGAATCGGCGCGAGAACTAACACTGCAAACGGCATTAGGAGCCGCTAAATTAGCTCAAGCCAGTGATGTTTCAACAGCTGAGTTACGTCGTCGCGTCACCTCACCAGGCGGCACAACCGAGCAAGCCATCAAGTGTTTCGAAGAAGGCGGCCTACGCGAGCTGGTCGATACAGCTTTACAGGCTGCATCCAAACGCAGCAAAGAGCTCGCCGGCTAATTTTCTGGTTTAATCTACTTATCGCTCAGTAAATCCAAGGATTACACAATGTCACAGTCACTCGCTACCGCCGGCACTTATTTGGTTCAGACGGTTTTTGGTCTTTATCTGCTAGCCATTTTATTGCGCTTCTTGCTGCAAATCGCCCGCGCGGATTTTTATAATCCCATCTGCCAGATGATTGTCAAAATCACCAATCCAGCCCTTCGTCCATTACGCCGAATTATTCCTGGTCTCGGCGGGCTAGATGTTTCCGCCTTGGCTTTGGCTTTGATCGTACAGACCGTGGGCATTTTTCTGATTCTGATGCTGCACGGCTATGGCTTACCCAACATCCTGTTGGTACTGGGCTGGTCACTCACCGGCATGCTGGCGTTGGTACTGAACATTTATTTCTTTACCCTCATCGCCGTCATTATTCTGAGCTGGGTTGCCCCCCAAACCCGCCATCCGGCTGCGTTACTGATCTTCCAACTGGTGGAGCCAGTTATGCGCCCCATGCGTCGCATCATTCCATCGCTCGGCGGGCTGGATTTATCACCCATTTTTATCTTTATTGCTATCAACCTGATAAAGATTCTGGTGATTGGTAACCTGACACAAATACTCAGCATTCCACAGGGGTTGATGCTGGGTTTATAAGACCTCCAATACGGGCTGTGCAATCGTGACAGCCCGCCTCACACATCACGCCCAGTTATCCCTGATAAAACGCCCCGCAACGTCCTGATCTTAAGCTATTCAATCTTGCTTTAAATTAGTGCTATCAGTAGACTTCGCTGACGCTAAATGAAAAGAACATCATGCCTGAATCGATCCCAAAAAATTCCGTCGGTATTGTCACGCCGCAAACCATGAAATTCGACACCCCGCTCCAGCTCGACAGTGGTCATACCCTGGACAGCTACGAGATCGTGTACGAAACCTATGGCGAATTGAACACTGACAAAAGCAATGCCATCCTGATTTGTCATGCCCTGAGCGGCACTCACCATGCAGCGGGCTATCACAGCATGGAAGACAAAAGACCCGGCTGGTGGGATACCTGTATCGGCCCGGGCAAAGCCATCGACACCAATAAGTTTTACGTGGTTTGCCCCAACAATATTGGCGGCTGCCATGGCTCTACCGGCCCGAACCATATCAATCCGGAGACAGGTAAATACTGGGGCCCGGATTTTCCGCCACTGCGAGTGCGCGACTGGGTAAGGTCACAGGCCTGTTTGGCAGACAAACTCGGCATTGATCAATGGGCCGCCATTGTTGGCGGCAGCCTCGGCGGCATGCAAGTAATGCGCTGGTCACTTGAGTATCCTCAGCGAATACGTCACGCGCTGGTGATTGCCTCGGCCATGAAATTGACCGCACAAAACATCGCCTTTAACGAAGTCGCGCGCACCGCGATTCGCTCCGACGATGACTACCGCGACGGTTATTTCCTAGAAAAAGAAACCATTCCCAAGAAAGGCTTGGCACTAGCCCGTATGGTTGGCCACCTGACCTATTTGACCGATGGTCTGATGGGCGAGAAATTTGGCCGCGAATTACGCTCCGGCGACTTCGAGCGCGGCGCCTACAATGAAGTACAGTTTCAGGTAGAGAGCTACCTGCAGTATCAGGGCGAAAAGTTTTCGACTACCTTTGACGCCAATACTTACATCATGCTGACACGCGTGCTGGACTATTTTGATCTGGCTCGCGAATACAACGCCGACCCAGTAGAAGCATTCCGTAATGCGCTCTGTAAATTCATGGTGATTTCCTTCACCACCGACTGGCGCTTTTCTCCGGAACGCTCACAGGAAATTAAAAACGCGCTGATCACAGCCGGCAAAGACGTCAGTTATGCCGAAATTGACACCCCACAGGGACATGACGCATTTTTATTACCAATTGACCCCTACCTCCGTGTTTTCGCATCCTACATGCAGCGCGTTGCTCAGGAGATAGCGTAATGAGCCCCGTTAAACGTACCGATCACGACCTGCTACAACAATGGATTCACGCGAGCAGCCGCGTATTGGATCTTGGCTGTGGTGACGGCACGCTGCTGAAACAACTGTCGCAGAGCAAGCAGATTCAGGGTTACGGCATTGAGAATGACCGTGAACTGATCATTGCTGGCCTCGACAACGGCATCAATGTTTTAGAGCAAAACCTCAACGACGGCCTCACAGACTTCCCTGACAACAGTTTCGACACTGTCGTTATGACACAAGCCTTGCAAGCCATGAGCCGTCCTGATTTAGTGCTGGACGAAATGCTACGCGTCGGCAAGGAATGTATTGTCACCTTCCCCAACTTCGGCAACTGGCGTGCGCGCTGGCACTTAGCCATCAAAGGCCGTATGCCGGTGACAAAACAGCTGGATTTCGAGTGGTATGACACGCCAAACATCCACTTCTGTACCGTTAACGACTTTGAAGCACTGTGCCAACAAAAAGGCATCCGCGTACTGAATCGCACCATGGTTTCGGAACAATTCCCTGATAATTCACTCAAACAAGTACTGCCTAATCTGTTCGCACAAACAGCGATCTATCATCTGAGCAAATAGTTCCGGTTACCACTAACCGGCAGGGATACAAAATGAAACATCTAGCTTTGCTTTCTTCGCTGCTGCTTTCGCTGCTATTTATGCCCGCAGCAAACGCTGGCGTCGAAGAAACAACACGTGAAACCGACACGCACATCATTCACTTCAACGTATTTAACAGCAGTTTTTTAACACCTGAAATAGCTAAACAATACGACCTGAAGCGCAGTAACTATTATGCAATTCTTAACATCGCCGTGCATGAAAAAGGCGATTCTGAAGACAAGCCTATCCCGGTTTTATTACAGGGCACAGCCACCAATATTGTGCAGCAACAGCAAAAGCTGAAATTCAAAGAAATTGATGAAGGCCGCGCTATTTATTACCTCAGCACCTTCCGTATCAGCGATGACGACTTACTCACCTTTGATATTAAAATTCGCGCCCATGCTGACTCGCCGGGTTACAACCTGCGCTTCAAACGACGTGTTTATGTAGGTCCCTGATCCTTAACAGGTGAAGCCTTAACACCAGCCCCTTTATACACCCGTCACTACAAAAGTATTTATTATGCAAAAAATTGTGCTCGCCAGCT
>Ga0209396_1003020_pt1 | contig 17263 bp, 15 predicted proteins | sample GOMGulsemesocosm_6_FD_184638 | JGI IMG/M metagenome (GOLD analysis project Ga0209396, IMG submission 184638) | Methane-oxidizing microbial communities from mesocosms in the Gulf of Mexico - GOM8C Gulf of Mexico (SPAdes) (version 2) | ecosystem: Environmental > Aquatic > Marine > Cold seeps...
CTCTCGGTCTTGATGGTTTTAGCTGCTTCGCGAGCGAAAGCTTCGAGTTGTTCTTTGTTCATGCTGCTTATCCTTAGCCATTACTGGCATCGATGATAAGCAGTTACACAGTTTTATCTACAGGCTCGGTGAATATGATCATGCCCAGCAAGATAACAACCCCGCCGACCCAATCACCGTCTTTCTTTTTTCTGTAGCGCTTCCTTGCCATAGCTGCGTCCTTGCTCTGTTAACTTAATGCTCATGGTAAAAATCACATACGGGGTAATAAAAGGCGGGGTTAAATCAAAGAGGTATGACACCTTTATTTCGTTATGCATGGCGACCACTATTATTTTTGATACTTGGACATATCAATTCCTGCAGCAGTGCAGGATTCTATTGTTTTTATCTCGTTTTTTTCTGTTTCTGAACGCGAATATTGATCAAGCCAAAACTTACAGATCTGTATTTTTTCATTTTTATGATCTTTCGCAGTTTTAGGTATGTGTGGCGCTATGTTTTTGTCACCTTTTAATGCCTCGTAGATTTCACCTTTAAAAGCATCAACTGAAACCTTTAAGGCACCATCAATTGTTAATGCATGGCTATAACCATTCATTAACATCATCGTAAGTATTGAAACTACCTGATACTGAGTTTTCATTTCAACGTACAACCCTTATGCATCACATTTGTATATCGCGCACGCTCGGCTTTCGATTTCTATCATTTATACGCAATTGATATGTCATTGAAAGAATAGAGGTTTTCGAAGGGCTTCTGAATCCATTCAAAAAATCAAGCGTGCTCGTTTGTAGCAATACCAAACAAAGGGGTCAGACCCCTTTATGTCGCAGTGTGAAATGTAAAACCTGACCCTCTACTCCCTGAATAGCTAGTTTACATAGTTCTCTCGCCAAGCGTGCAACAGTAAGTGAGTGGCGAGAAAATCACTAAAAAGCAGATAAGTTCATATCAGCTACGTTTGAATAGAGGTTTCCAGACAGGTTTGTTAGAAGATGCCCAGAATATTGGCAGCGTATTGTTAGGACAGTTATCTTTGAAAACAACCAAAAGCTGTGATTCATAATATCCAAGAGGGTGACGATTTTGTAGTTTTGCACCATACTTTCTTGCCAGAGATAGCGCCTCAGTCCTTTCTAGATCAGAGTCGAAGTATCTGGATTCTGGGCTGAAGGCTTTATCGGATTCCCCAATAATATCGCACACTTTTAATTTAATATTTAAATCAAGCTTTTTTATTTCAGCTTCTATTCTCTCAACACCATCACTTAACCCTACAATAACGCCGACTAATATGAGCACATTCCTCTCACGAAGAAGATCTCCACAATCAGAATCCAGTGCCCGAATAGATTCAATCATACTGCCGCCAGAGGCAATGATGTCGTCTACGAATACAACAGCCTTAATCGAGCTATCAAGATTTAACGTCTTTTTAATATCAGAAACTTTCTTAATGCTGTGGGTTGTTATAGCGTTTTCAGTGGCGTACATGCGGAGATAACTTGCGCCACTTTTTGAGTCGCCACCAAAACAACTAATAAGAACATCCTTTCGTACCTTTTCAGACTCTTTATATGTATATGTTATTTCCCTCCTGACCAGGTCATGAATTACTTTTAATTTCTCTCGTATCTTTATTTCCCCATAAAACTCAATGTTTGTAAGTAGCTTAAAAGCTGACCTTCTCTCAGCGTTACTTTCAAATCCGGATAACCAATTTCGAACATCTGCAACTCCTACTTTACTGCCCCTGTAGAGCTCCCAGCCTTCCACCGCTGACAACAACTCAGAGTCAGTAATGTACTCTAGCTCTTCCTTTTTTCGGTACGCAGATAGAGCATCCTCATCTGAGAATGACGCACGAAGAATATTCACGCCACGCTCAACAAGCCACTCCTCAAATAGCTTAGGCTTTATTCTTAAGATATCACCATCACCAACAAGTATTTTCCTGCCAATAAAGCTTTCAACGATTTCCTTTGCCGGAATTAGTCCGTTAGATGTAGAACTAATATACTTTGACTTTGAAAACTCCCCACACTCCCTTAGAGACTCAGCAAACCCAATAAGAAATCTTCTTCTTTGTGTTTCAATCAAATCTTTTCTTGCGACGTCCTCAACTCTAATTCCGTCGCTCCAGAAATGATTGACATTTATGGCCTCTAAATTATTAATTGTGTCCCTTATGGCCGCCAGCATTTCATCATTAGTGATGTACGAACATCTCTTCTCGCACATCTTTTTGTATAGCTTCTTGGCTATAAACTTCGTGTAAAATGGATTTCCTTCCGTATACTCGTAAAGTGTTAATATTGCCTCTTCAGTGAATTCAATTGTATCCTTGACAGGTGAAATCAAAAGCTCTTTGAAATCAGCCCAATAATCAGACCTATCAAAATAACCAACATTAAACGCATCAAACTTATTTAGTTTGTCAGTGCTCTGCATGATGACATCTATATTCTCACCTCCAACCAGGACAAGAGAAACTCTTCCTCCCCCACTTTCACCGCTGAGACTTCTAAGGCTATGAAAAAACGAATCGCCTGCCTCTGTATATGGATAGAGTTTTGAGGGTATTTCATCAAACTCGTCAAGTATGATAACAATCCTAACCATTTTATTCACTTCAACCACATCTTCAATGAACGTCACTAGCGGTTGCAAGGAACCTTCGAAAATTGGTTTTTCAAGTTCACCTACCGGAATCTTCGATTTTATTTTTCGGTGGACTTTCTCCCCCAAGGTTCTAATGAAGTTATTTGGTGTTGTTTTATCCAGACTCCCCGTCTCTATAAAAATAGGGATGCAAGATTCTATTTCATTAAGCCTGCTTTGAATTGTTTTTGCTAAAGAGGTTTTACCAACACGTTTCTGGCCGTGTATTATTGATGACTCACCCTTTCTCAATGTTAACTTTGAAGAAATATTATAAAGAAGGTCTTTTCGGCCAATCAAGTCAGACTCGAGCTCTACCGACTCAAGGCTATATGGCTGTTGATATTGTATTTCATCCCAATTTATCGATGAATTCTGAGGAAGGATCTCGATCTCAAAGTCCTCTTCAATTGCATCCCCCTTGTAATCGGTGTAGGAGAGGATTCCAATGATGTTTATAGGATCAATAACCGAGAAACACATCTCAGCATCAAGAAAAATTTCAAGTCGTCCAACATCTACGGCATCAAGGAATATTTCTTCGGTCTGCAATGATATGCAAGCATCAGAGTCCAATACAATAACCCTTGTGTTAAATGCAACACCAGGCCCCTTATTATCCACTACGACCTTTATTTCAAACTTTTCCTTTGGCGAATCTAAAGGATACTTTTTGTTCGCGGAATAAACATTAATATCGGCAGGTTTATTTAGGTCGCAGCCATCAAAGTCAGCCTTCACAAAGTCACGAATATTTCCCAGCGGCTCTGCAATGATCTTCAAAAACAATATGTTTTTATAATGTTTTTCAAAGTCATTAGAGTAGCTATCAAAAATCAACTCAAACCTTCCAAAGGCCTCAAGCTTGCTCATTCTGTCGGCTTTAATATAACCTTCAAGTGAGTTAAATAGTTCCGTAAGCCTCTCTGTGGATACTAACGACTCGTCATATATATGACTTTTTATCAATACATCACTAGAGAGATCCCTCACCTCCCTCATGTACCTTTTTCTTGTTGCAGCAGCTGTATCTAAACTCACTATGGAATTTGATATGCTTTCAAATCTTCCCACAACCTTATCTAGAACGGTTTCTAAAACTGAAGTCTTGTCATGATTTTGATCGGATGCACTAATACCTAAGGATTTATACAGCTTATTCCCAAAGGCGGTATCCAACAAACTAAACACCTTAAGTCGAAGGTCAATATCTTCCCATAATATTTTCGATAAGTTTTTAAACACCCTTAAAATTGCAGAAGCAACATACTCTTTAATAACAAGGGCATTTTGACTATTAAGCGCCTCAGAATCACCTAAGTCCAAGTATTTTTCAATTTCAAAAAGTAGAGAATAAAAATTATCCTGGGTCGATATTTTTTCAAATTCTTCGTATCCAGCCTCTAGGGATGATACTTTATGTGGGTAGTCCATTGAATCCCTCAAAATGTTGGTCCGTCAAATAAATGCGATATTTTTAGTTGATTATTAAAGGCTGGGGTCAGGTCTACATTCAGCAAAAACGTAACGCCTACCATTAAATAATGGGGTCAAACCCCTTCATTTGTTCGCAATAACATTGTCTTTATTCCATTTAACCCCAAAGGCCACCCTGTCGACGTCCAGCTTCATGAACTCATGATCTACAACGAGCTCTCTAAATCCTTCACTGAACTTTGACATCTCATCAATCGAAACAAAGACTTGCTTGTCTAATTTTCTATAGATTGAAAAAATATTTTCAATGGCCGGAACTGCGATATTTTTGAAAAGAAGGCTGTCATGTATCACACACGGCAATGCAGTTTCCTTAAGATATGTGATATCTAAAGCCAACATATTAGCAAAACCCTTACCTGTTCCTCGGTCATCACCAACCACAAACTTATAGTCCAAATCTGAAAATTCTAATTCTGGCGGAATATCATGATCAGAATAAATTATTGAAATTTCTTTCTGAAGGCCATTATTAATTACGACTTTCATATTTTCTATCGATTCACTAATGATATCGCGAAGACTTCCCTTCTTCTCTTTAATATCCTCGCGAACCCTCTTAGCCTTCTCGTGATATAGGTTTTGACGCTCCATATCCTTTAACTGCCTATCAGAACCCATCAGCTCCTCAAGAGCTTCTGCGGCTGGCTGGTTATTACCGACAATCTTTTTAATACTTAAGTCGACTTCTTCAATCGACTCATTTATAGACTCAAGATTCGATTCCAGGATATCCTTCTCTGACAGTAGCTTCTTCTTCATTATTGATGAAAGCCCTCTATGAAAAGACTCCACGGTCTGTAACCGATCAAGATCAACACCCGGAAAATACTCAGTAAGAACAGAGAAATCTCTCGAGGTTTTAATTGCACTTCCATCAATATTACTTTCAGCCGCTGATATTTGTCTAATTAAGGCCCTTTTGTATTCGTTGAGCTCATCTTTTTTAGCCTTAAGTTCGTCATCCTTCATTGCGAGAACATCACTAACATCTTCGACATGCTGAACAATTGTAGATTTAAGTTTTTTGATTTTATCGTTAGAGTCAGTAATCGATGATTTGTTAAGCTTATACTGTTTGGCCAGAATCTCCTTCACTTCGCCCGATCTAAAAATCGACCTTATGTCACCCTTATCAATATTTAGTTCAGTTATTTTCTCTTCAACATCCTTTATAAGCCAATATTTACCTATTAGGCTTAAGCTTCTTTTTCTTATATTTATCCATTTATCCCCAGACCTGGCATGCAAGGGCCTTATTTCATTGTAATTATCTCTTTGATAAATTCTAAAGAAGCCACTTATTGAGTCGCGAAATGATATGTCAAGACCATCAACATAGTACTTTTCAAGAAGAAATGACCTAAACTTTTCAACTGATATAATTTCACGATGATAACTACTGAACACCTCACTAGGGCACTCTGTATTTCTTGAGAAACCAAGAGCTTCCTGCCCTTCAAACTCAAAACCATAATCCAGATGGATATGCCCAACATTCTTTATCACATCAGAGCACTTAACCACAAAATCATCACCTCCAAAACAAAAATCAATCAGCATAAGAACTGAAGACTTTCCTATAGAGTTATGGGCGTCATCAGCACCAACAAGAACATTAAGCCCTTTCTCGAATGTGATTTTACTTTCCACCAACTTTTTACACTTAATAAATTTAAGCAACTTCTATCATCCCTGCGTCGTTAATTGATAGCTTTTCAAGTATATAAAGAACTTTTAGGCAATCAATGAAATCAGAAATAGAATTAAATTCCTTGCCAACGGCCCCATACAGATCTAGGGGGTGCACATCATAATTACCCGACAAAACTTCCATCACTTTAACGGATTGGTATAGCGCAGTTTCTTTTAATGAAAAATTTTTATTTGGAGTTAGTATCACTAAAGACCTCACAATTTTGAACAAAGTAAGAAGTGAAAACCTCTGCTTTAGATCTATCGCCGAGAGCAACACTACCCATAAACCAGTCAGTCATGTGGTTGAAAATTTTATCCTGATCAAACCCTTCTTTTTTAAGTGCTAGATATGCAAACTTAACTTGAGCGTAAAGTACATCGCAGGATATGTCTCCCGCCTCCTCCAGCTCCCTTAAAACTTTTTTTATTGAAGGGTAGTAATTGACAACAAAGGCTTCAATCTTGAAAAGACTAGGAAGACCAAGTGTCTTGTCGGCTTTTTTGGAAACCTCTAACGCCTTGTATGAGAGTACGTTGCTTTTTATCTCACCTTCATCCAGGGCCAATACCTTCTTAGCAACTAAAACAACGTCTTCATAAAGACCTTGACCACCCCAAAGCCTTACGAAACTAGAAAGCTTTAAGATCTCCTTCTTCATACCTAAAAGCCCTCTGTATTCAGCCACCGTTTTTTGTGTGTCATAGCGTTTATGACATGGTTTGCAAAGAGGTATCATATTATCTAAGGAGTCAATATCATCCGTTAGCAACTCCTCACCAGAGAGCAACTCCACCTCAATTTCTGTGGGATGAAGTGGGTATATATGCGCCACCTCATATTGGTTCACTACCTTTTTTAGTGAGCCATCTTCATGTTTAACTCTTTCTATTAAAGGCGTTCTAGATAGAGGACACTTTCCTGAAACCTCCATCAATAAGCTAGCCTTCATGTTAGGCGTAAGGGTTTTTCTATCTGTCTGTTTGGCCATATATAATCTCAAAGTAATATAAGGCCAGAGCAAAAAGAACGAGCCTAACGAAGACAATGGGGCAGACCCCGTTATCTAGTAATTCCGTATGTTTAAATCTACCAGCACGCCAACCATACTTAGTTAATGTAATTTCAACTGGCAAAAAATCCACACAGCTCGGGCGTCAAGGCACTTTCAAGTTCAAAGCCTACATCCATAGGTGCGCTTCCTGTGTGCATTAAATAGTTTAAACGCCCACAAAAAATAAATGGTGCTCCTTTGCCTTTAATCTTGCTGAATTTTCTGACAAAGAGATACACCGAGCCAGGTCGATTATTTGTCTCGATGATACCTGTGCCTTTATCGTTCTCAGGTGTTGTTCTATTTTGGCTTTGCCAATGAAAGTTCGACTCATCCACAAAGTAATCATGATATCGGTAGTCTTTGTCTGCACCCTGCTTGTTAAGCGTTACAAACAAGAACTGGTCATCTGTTGCTTTAGGGCACACATGCCCTGGCATTTTCCATACACCTTCCTGGTACTCCAACCCAAATAACTCCGCTACTTCATGCTTATAAAATTCGCGGTGCAATAGAATGTCGTTTATGTCGACAACCTGCATAAACCTTGCAAAGGTCGCCATATCCTCCGTTGCGATCATAGGGTCGTAGGTGGGGTTGAGTGCATTAAGTTGGTACTGCCCTTCGGCCTGCTTCTCAACCTTTCTTAGTAAGTACTGGTCATCACCGCTTACATCCTGACGTTCGATAGCGATGATTTTTCCATTATTACTGCCAGCATTGTCAGAGCCAATCAATTCGAGCAATAGGTAATCACCCTCTTTGATCGGCATTTTACCGCCATTCATTGAATTGCCTGAAGCTCTGGCGATAAAGTGTCTGGCGGGGTCTAGATGGCCATAGCTTAAAGGCAAAGATTGCTGCTCTATATTGGCCGTCTCGTGTTTGCTGGTTTTAAAATGGCCGCAGGCGATTTTGAGGTCAGAAAAATAGGGGATCTGCTGTTGGTCTTCGTTATAGCTGGTCGGGGCCTGACTTTCACCCTTAGTTGCGAGGCGCACCTCGTACCGTAAGAAGCGGTAGTTAACCAGCTCTTGTACCAATATGGCGAAGGTGTCGTAGCCTTCAGCCGTAAGGGCCAGCTTGCATTCAAACTTACCCTCTACAATGGCAAAGAAGGCGCCGCTGCTGCCGATATTACCGCCGACCCAGGCTTTGATAGGGTTATCTAGCCAGTACTTGTGCCACGCCTTAATGCTGCCTGGGGCTAACTCATCGCTGCCGGCATACTTCTTAGGTAAATCCACCTGTAGCGGGCGCCTACGTTGTAGCAGTTCAAAACTCTTAAGCGCCAGCGCTTCGGTCGTGGGTGCATTAACAAAACCGTCTAATTCTACTAAGGCTTCCAGCAGTACCAGCTTAAATGACTTAGTTAGTTGGGTGGTTTCCAACTCGTGAAAGAACGGCTGATAGTCATTAAAGCAGGCCTGCTCCTGTGTGCTTAAATCCGATTGGCCCGCCTCGCTTTGCTCTCCCTTCACAAAGGCAAACCATTGCCCGTGCTCGCGGCGTATAGCGTCCACACCACCACCCGCCCGGTAAAACTCCGCCAACACCGGGCGTCGGCCATAGGAGGCGTATAGGGCCCGATAGATATCCTCTTGCTGGCCGACCTTGGTTTCGATCAACTTTTCCATAAACTCGATGGATTGCAGATCGTAGTTAACAAAACATCCCGCAGGTAAAGCTAGATTGTCACCCTTGGCATCATCGATAAAATCTTTACGTGCCCTATTCGACACCCCTACTTTAAACAAGGCCTCGGGTTTACGGAAAAAGCTAATGTGATTACCGATAAAATCCAATGCCACTAACTTTTCTTTGCCGGTTGTCGGGCTATTACGCAGACCTCTACCGAGCTGCTGTAAAAAGATGATTTTCGACTCGGTGGGCCTGAGCATTAGTACGGTATCAATGGAGGGTAAATCGACGCCCTCATTGAACAGGTCAACTGAAAAAATGATATCGAGCTCGCCAGCGCGCAACTGAGTCAGCGCTTCGTTTCTTAGCACGGTGGAATCACTGTGTACGGATGCGGCTTTCACACCTTGTCCAATAAAATAGGCCGCCATAAAATCGGCGTGCTTTTTCGATATACAAAAAGCCAAGGTGCGAGTTTGATGGTGTTTCTGCCAATGCCTAAAATTATGCGTGGCACGGGCGTGGGTAGCCAGTTGGTTACTCAGCTGTGTGGGGTCAAATGTTCCGTTACGCCATGCAATCTCTTCATAGTCAATAATGTCGGCTATGCCTTGGTAGCTAAATGGGCAAAGCAACTTAGCCTCGATACCATCAAACAAATCCTTATTGAAAACTAAGTTGTCATCACACAGGGCTAGGATATTCGATTGATCGCTGCGCTCAGGTGTTGCGGTCAAGCCTAATAAGAAACGTGGCGTAAAGTGGGCAAGCAATTGCTGGTAGGTACGTGCCGAGGCGTGGTGAAATTCATCTACAACCACATAATCAAAATGATCACGACCAAAAGCCTGCAAATGCTGTGTTCGTCCCAAGGTTTGAATCGAGGCAAACAACATGTCGACATTCAAATCCCGCTCTTTACCGTTATAGCGACCTACCTTCACATCGGGCCTTATACGTACAAAGGTCTCTTCGGCCTGGTTGAGAATTTCCTCACGATGGGCAACAAACAAAACCCGCTTTGCATTAAGCTGCTCGCTGTCAAAGGCCGCCAACCAGGTTTTCCCCAAGCCAGTGGCCATAACAACTAAACCACGACGATAACCTTGCTCGCGGCTATTCGCTAAGGCCGCCAGCGCTTCTGTCTGTATGGCGCTGGGTGTGGGTGGCGGCTCCACTTCATCTTGCCCCGGCTCGGTAACTGGCATTGTGGCCGCTGTCGGCAAACGCTTGATATAGTCATCAATCCACTGATGCGTGAGCAGCTTGCAGCGGGCATTGTTATAGAGCGCATCATACTCAGCTAAAACCGATTGAAAGCGCGTTTCATCCTCATCGCGATCAATACGAAAATTCCACTCCAGCCCATCCTTCAATGCGGCTTGGCTGATATTACTGGAACCAATAAACGCACAGCCTTCCTCTACCGACCCAGCATTCGAGCGGGTAAATAAGTAGGCCTTCATATGAAAGCTAGTTCGGCCCTGGCTTTCAAAAACTTTGACCTCGGCTCCCCGCTGTTGCAGCAACATAAAATAACGCAGCGCATCCGGCTCCGTCACACCAAGATAATCCCCTGTTAAAATTCGCACGTTCGCCTGTCGGTCGAGCGCATCCTCTAAAGCCGACTGAATCAAGCGAACCCCAGTCATACGAATAAAGGCGGTGGTAATACTTATTTCAGTGGCGTGATTGATCGCCTCTAACAAACTGGGTAAGAATGGATCATCACCTCCTACCGTTAAATGTTTTATCGGGAAGGCGCTCATAGTGACACGGAATCCTTTTTGATCAGCGCGTAGGCCCACTGCTGCTCACTGCCACGCAAGAGCTTACTTTCACTCCAAAGCTCAATCACTGAGAACCCAGCCACGCCATCAATCAAGGCCTGCAATGACTCCAAGGTATAGTTATTGAAGTAACGCCTACGATCATCAACGCTTTCATCACGCCCCCATTTAAACGACATATAAGCCACCGCACCGGGTTTTAAGGCTGAATGAATACGGCGCAGCACCGATTTAATTTGTTGGCGAGGGCAATGCAATAAACTGGCGCTGGCCCACACTCCATCAAAGGCGTCGCAATACGTAAGTTCTTGAAACCTTGTCACTGCAACTGGCTGGCCCAACGCTTGCGCCGCACAGGCCGCCATCTCAGCACTGCCATCCACCGCCGTCACACGGTAACCCTGCGCCAAGAATGCCGCGCTATCGCGACCCGAGCCACAGCCAAGATCCAATATATGGGCACCACGCTCTAACTGAGCAAGAAACGGCTCATACAGTTCACCAACATCAAAGGCGCGGGTCTCATCACAATAAGCCTGGGCATTGTTCTGATAAAAATCAGCCGTATTTGCCATCTCTAAATACTGCTCTACCAAGGGAACATCAGCCGGTGCCCACTCAACACTGCTGAGTTCATCCAACGCCAACCAGCGCAGCTGGTCGTGGTCAATTAATTCAAAGTCACCCGCTAGATGCTCAACTTGATAAGCCATTAAGCGGACAACTTTAGTGCCGTAATCAAAAACACTTTCGCCGACAAAGGCTCCAACACGGGTAGTTATGGTGAACTCTTCTTGAAGCTCACGGGCAAGGCATTGCTCAGGGGTTTCGCCTTCTTCTAATTTCCCACCGGGAAACTCCCAGAAGCCAGCAAGGTGAATACCGGGTTTGCGTCGGGCGGCAAAGACTTTTCCATCATTCACGATGATGGCTGCGGTAACATCTATTTGTTTTTTAAGGCTCACCTGTGCGCCCCGTGATGAACGGAATTCATTGAGAAACGATATGTTTCTCTATTAGTAAGCTTTATTGGAAAAACTGTAATTTTTTGAGCGGGGAAGTTCTGCGGCAAAATCCATCATCCCTGTGATTTATTAGATTCCTTTATTCGATAGAATTTACCAAAGCTACGGACGAATGTCGTGTTATAAATCAATGTCAGGTGAATTAGAGCTAATAAATTAAGACCAAACCTTCAGCAAGCCCCCTCCCCCCTTCTGAGCTTTCGATATCATGCGCCTGGGCGCTGCATCATTGTCATGATCAAAGGTGCGGCCTTAGGTTTGATGAAGGGCGCATCCTTTGCATCAACTCCGCCTCTCCCCCTACCTTAGGTAACCCCCCCTATACAGTCTCGGCAATATGGCTCTGTGACCGTCGATCATAGGGATATGATCGCTGAGCCTACAGGGAGGTGTTTACGGCGTGTCACGGGAGCTGTGTTGTTGAGGCTTTCAAACCACACAACCTGCAGACACTCCAACCAACAGACCAATCAACCAACTACTGGTAGACATAACCATATGTCGGTTAATATATACCAATAGTTGGTAATATTTGATTTACCCCATCAGCAAGAATGGATTGTGAGATGTTTGTACTTAAAGGTGTCCTGCGGGCCGAAACTCAGGAAAAGATACTGATTTACCTGCTCTGCCGTGAATCCGGTTACGCCTCGGCGATCAGTGGGTTTTATGGCGCCTCACCCAATGCGGTACAGAAGCAGCTGGTGAGATTGGAGGAGGACGGTTTGCTGGTCAGCCGCTTGATCGGTCGCCTGCGCGAATACCAACTCAACCCCCGCTATGTGTTTTTAGCCCCCGTGAAAGAGCTATTAAAAGCGGCACTAAAACTCTACCCGGCAGAGATTCAGCAAGCGCTGCTCATTGAGCGCAGCCGACCCCGCGCCGCCGGCAAACCACTCGTGCCAGCAAAAACATAAGGCAAAGCCTGATGGACTTTTCAAACACGGACATCAAACAACTGGCCGCTATTGTTTGCCGCCACCTGTCTCAATGCCAAATAGACGTCGTACTGGTGGGCGGTCTGGCCGTGGAGATTTACAGCGATAACCTGTATCTGACTAAGGACATAGACCTGGTCAACACCAACTACACAAAACCCAAGGCCTTACACAGTGCCATGGCAGAGTTGGGCTTTAGCAAACAAGGGCGTATCTATATCAACCCCAGCACAGGTATTACCGTGGAGTTTCCACCAGCGCCCTTGTCCGTCGGCGACAGCCCCGTGAGCGAGGTCGAAACCCTGCCCTGCGGCGATGGTGAAGTGACCATTCTTTCTGCCGTGGATATCGTCAAGGATCGAATTGCCGCATATATTCACTGGCGCGATACTCAGTCTCTAGTACAAGCACTGACCGTCATGCTCAAACACACCATTGAGCCTCAAGCTATTCGCGATTTCTGCCTGCACGAAGGCACTAAAGAGCAATTTGAGGAGCTGGCGTTACTGCACGGCAAACTCTGCAATCAAGCCATCACCAACATGAGCGATGTTGAACAAGCGTTGATTAGCCTCCGTTTGGAGAGGCTCTAGGTTTCTGGGTTATTCGTTAGGCCGTATTGAAGCAGGCCACACCTAGACAGACAGCCCTCTGGGTTCAGACCTAATCGCCTCAAATCATGAGCCGAATAGCCCCCATTATTCGGCTCATCAGCTGCAAGCTCCAACACTCCCCCTTTGCCATTTACCCTCCACCACCCCATAATGTACAAAATTACGTACAACCGGAGTCTCCAATGGATGCCATCAGCTACAGCGCCGCCCGCGCCAATCTCGCCAAAACCATGGAGAAGGTCTGTGACGACCACGCGCCGGTGATCATTACCCGCAAGAGCGAAAGCCCCGTGGTGATGGTGTCATTAGCCGACTATCAGGCCATGGAAGAGACCGCCTACCTGCTGCGCTCACCGGCCAACGCCCGCCGTCTGCTGGAAAGCATCGCCGAGCTAGAGGCCGGTCAGGGCATCGAGCGAGGTCTGGTGGAGTGAGCGACAGTCCATCAAACCCACAGAGGCTGACTTTTTCATCGCGCGCCTGGGAGGATTATCTTTATTGGCAAAAAACCGATAAGGCCATGCTCAAACGCATCAACTCACTGATCAAAGAAATCCAGCGCCAACCCTTCGAGGGCATAGGCAAACCAGAGCGACTCAAGCATGGACTAGCGGGCTACTGGTCACGCCGCATCAACGACGAACACCGCATTGTCTACAAGCTTACCGATGATCAGCTATTGATTGCCCAGCTGCGCTATCACTATGAATATTGATTGAAGGCTAATGCCCTTGTGACTCGGCTACCCCATTGAGGGGTAGACCCTAGGTCCCGGCAAGGCTCGATACCCGAGCGATCAGACCGCAATACAAACAACCAGAAGAAAAAACCAACAACCCAAACCTATTCGGCTCAAATTGTGAGCCGAATAACACCCGTTAATCGGCTCACAACAAAATCACCGCCATAACCCCCCTTCGGAGCTGCTGTAAACCGCCCCCGTGTTAGCGACACTCGTAAGTCCTTTACATAGGTCGCAACCGGCTTCCTGCCTCCAGCGACACTCGTAAGTCCTTTACATCGCCTATGGTGATTTCGGGGTTTTTGACTCACTGATGCCTAGGGTACAATCGCCGGCCTAGATTGACTCCGTTTAGCACTATCGCTTTCGTACGGTCACTTTCGCACAATACCCTACTCAAAACTGGCACCACTATGCACAAGCTGTCGAACCCCAATGAACCTCTAAACAATCAAGAGCTAGAGCGCATCGATGAGTTTCTTCACCGCTACGCCACGCCTACTTCGGTGATGAACGCCTCTATGCTCGATGGTTTCTTCACCGCGATCGTCTCTGGCCCCAACATGATACTGCCCAACCAGTGGCTACAGCAGATCTGGGGGGGCGAAGATGGCATGCCGCAGTGGCAGACTGAGCAAGAGCTGGGTGAGTTTATGGGGCTGGTGATTCGCCACATGAACCACATCAGCGATCTGCTGATGCACGACCCTGAAGACTTTCAAGCGCTGTTTATGATCGGTGATGAAGGCGATGAGGACTTTGTGGTCAGCCTCTGGTGTGCCGGTTACCTGCTGGCGATGGACATCAGCCCCCAGGCTTGGGCCATCGACGAAGAAGGTGATATCAGCGAAGAGGATGACGACTACCTGGGCGCTAGAGGCATGATGCATCTGTTTGGCAGCGAAAAGGGGCACGACATGCTCGCCAGTATGGGGCCAGAGCGAGAAGCTGAATTAAGTGAAGGTGTCGAGGCGGCTGCCCGCTTTATTCACGCTTATTGGCTGGCACGGCGCGATCAGTTTACGCCGCCAGACGATGACGCGGCGCCAGCGTTTATGGGGTTACCCGCCAGCAATGAGCCTTTTATTCGTCCCCAAGTAAAAACCAGCCGCAACGACCCATGCCCCTGCAACAGCGGTAAGAAATACAAGAAGTGCTGTGGTTTAAATTGATCCGTCAGAGTTTCTCGGGCCGGCCAGTACACCCGTGATGATCAGCGCAGCCACACGATGAATTTAGAGCCCTGTGATCCACACGAAATCAGGCGTTTCACGCCCAGTACAAGCCCTATACCCAATTATCCAACCGCAGGCCTTCGACCCGTTCGAACTCTTTGATGTTGTTGGTCACCAAGATCAAACCTTCTGCGCGGGCATGGCCGGCAATCATTTGATCATAAGGGCCTATAGGGGTACCCGCTCTGGCAAGTTCAGCCCGCAGTTGGCCACTGTGTTCGGCGGCTCGATCTTCATAGGGTAAGACTTCCAGTCGAGCGGCGAAGCCTTCAACATCGCGCAGGTTACGCTCAACATTGGCCGACTTCTCGGCACCGTAAATCAGCTCCATGAGGGTGACACTGGAGATACACATTTGCCCATAATGACGAGTAAAGGCCTCGCGGACAGCGGTGGGTTTGTTTTTAATGGTGTAGATGACAATATTGGTATCGAGCATGTATTTGAGCATCAAAAGGTCTCACGCTCCTGCATTTCTGGCTGCTCACGTTCGCTCATAAAGTCATCGCTGACACCCTCGCCATCAAACCAGCTGTCCCAAGCCTCACCTGCCGGCGCAATCAGTCGCGCTCGACCCAGTTGAACAATATCCACCTGCTTTACCGTATCAGGCAACGCCAGTGCCTTGGGTATCCGCACCGCCTGGCTGGTATTACTTTTAAAAACCCCCGCTCTTTCCATCACAAGCCCTCCGAGCTCAAGTGTAGATACTTAATGTATATCCAATGTTACGCCAGACCCTGGATATGTCAACGTGATATACATTGGGCGGGCGAAGATGAGCAGCCTTAAAAGCAGCGACTGCTCCCCTTCTGAGCTGCCGAAAATTGCTCCGCGGCACTTGCTCCTGCAGTGCTCTAGTACCGACATCCCTGTCGGCATGCATTTTCGGCATTCACAACATCCATGTTGCTTGCCGAGCGGCGGTTTGATTTTTCGGGTTGCTGACACAAGGCCGGAAATTGCTCCGCGGCAACTGCTCCTGCGTTGCACTAGTACCGACATCCGTGTCGGCATGCATTTCAGGCAGACCTTACATGCATGTAGGGCCGATGTATCAGCAAGGCTCGCCTAAGGCGGGCGCAGCATCGAGCCGGCCTAAAACCTTAAAAGTATGTTTATGCACCTACATTTAAGGTTTATCAAACGTCTCAATGTTTTAATAAACAGACAACGTTTCAGGTCAATTAAACACCCAGAGGCCGCGACAACTCCCCTTCTGAGCTGCCGAACGGAGGTTTGATTTTTAGGGTTGCTGACACAGGGATGTGTCAACAAGGCTCGCCTAAGGCGGGACGCCGCATCGAGCCGACCCTTAAAATCACACCAGAGCGAGGCGCCCGTAGGGCGGTGCGTAGCACTCGAAGGCCAGCGAGGTGGGGCCGCCTCTCTTTTGGTTACTTTTCTCTGGCGGGCAGAGAAAAGTCACTCGCCCAGCTGGGCGAAAAAATAACTAAGACCACACCACGATAAATAGACAACAAGACAAACAATCCGCCAAAACCCTATTCGGCTCAAATCATGAGCCGAATAGCACCTACTAATCGGCTCACAAGCCGAAAACCAACCACCTAGCTTGCTGCAAGCACAGCAGCAATCTCCCCCAAACTTGTTGGGTCATCAATGGTTGATGGCACCACATAGGCCTCGCCATCGGCAATTTGACGAATAATCTTGCGCAGGATCTTGCCGCTGCGGGTTTTCGGCAGCCGCTGCACCACCTTGGCGGTTTTAAAACTGGCCAGGGCGCCTATTGAGCTGCGCATACTGGCGACCAGTTCGGCTTGCAAAGCCGCCTCATCAATATCCACGCCGTCTTTAAGCAACACCAGGCCCAGCGGCACTTGGCCTTTGAGCTCACACTTCACACCCACCACCGCGCATTCGGCCACGGCAGGATGGGCGGCTAACACCTCTTCCATCTCGCCGGTGCTAAGCCTGTGGCCGGCGACATTAATGACGTCATCCGTGCGCCCCATGATAAAGACGTAGCCGTCTGCATCGATGTAACCGCCGTCGCCGCTGCAGTAGTAACCGGGGAACTGACTGAGGTAGCCGTCTTTAAATCTAGGAAAATCCTGCCACACGGTGGGCAGGCAGCTGGGCGGCAATGGCAGTTTAATCGCCACGTTGCCCTGCTGGTTGGGGCCCAGCGCTCGGCCGTTGTCATCGAGTATTTTTACGTTAAAACCTGGGCTTGGCAAGGTGGCCGAGCCGGCCTTGGGTTCTTTTGGTTCAATGCCCATAAGGTTGCCGCAGATGGCCCAGCCGGTTTCGGTTTGCCACCAGTGGTCGATCACCGGCAGGCCCAACAGGTCTTTGACCCAGTGGTAGGTGGGCGGGTCCAGGCGCTCGCCGGCCATA
>Ga0209396_1003022_pt1 | contig 17260 bp, 11 predicted proteins | sample GOMGulsemesocosm_6_FD_184638 | JGI IMG/M metagenome (GOLD analysis project Ga0209396, IMG submission 184638) | Methane-oxidizing microbial communities from mesocosms in the Gulf of Mexico - GOM8C Gulf of Mexico (SPAdes) (version 2) | ecosystem: Environmental > Aquatic > Marine > Cold seeps...
TTTCAGTCCAATGTTTACCAAAGTGTGGCGATGTCCTGTTAGGCCAATGCAGTTGATATAAGTCAATGTAGTCTGTTTGTAATCTGCTCAACGATGCATTTACAGCTTCAACAACCGTTTTACCAGAAATGTGACTGCCATCACGGATATAAGAGAGTCCAGGGCCTGCAATTTTCGAAGCCAGCACAATATTGTCACGCTGGCTTGGGTTTTTAGCTAACCAGTTACCAATAATACTTTCCGTTTTTCCGTAAGTTTCTTCACTGGGTGGAATTGCGTACATTTCAGCGGTATCAATAAAGTTCACCCCTCTTTTTAAGGCATAATCAATTTGTTCGTTAGCATCTGCTTGAGTATTTTGTACTCCCCAAGTCATGCTACCTAAACAAACTCGTGATACTTTTATAGGACTACTGCCTAACTTGACATATTTCATACTTTCTCAATGTATTGGTAATAATTAATTAAATTAAGCAGATTCTATCTGTTTGTAAAGTCAGAAAGTATCTTAAAGACGTCAAACTAATACCAGTTTCATTAAGTTTGTGATCTTGTTGCGCGCAGGAAAAACAAATCAGGACAAGGCGCTTGATTGAGCAATAGCTGGCTATTGGGATTGAGAGCAATGCAGCTTTGGAGTATTTTAACCAGCACAAGTGGGCAAGAATTTAATGAAATAGTTAAAATCATCTTCACTACCCTTCTTCTTTTTTAAAGTTACTCAACGATTTTATTTAGTAGCAGGGATAACCAGTATGTTATGAGTCAACTGGTTTGACATATTAATAGTCAATTTATTTGATATACTTTTGCTGCGCAATTATTGCATAGAATTAACAAGGCCAAACAATGCAAAAACATTTACAGACACTGGTGAGTTTATTGACAAAAATGGACCTTAAAGCTCTGCTACAACATTATCTAGATTCAAGTGAAACTGAAAATATCGACCAATTAGGTTTTTTGTTTAAACAAGGACAAATAAAATCATCTAGTTTTGGTTTTTATCAACAGTTAGCAACGAGTTTTATAGAGAAGAAAGGTATTTCCAGTCTTCTTATTGCCAAAATAAAAACGAATGATACCTTAAGCTTTTTCACCCCCGCATTACAAATAGAAGAGAACTTTAACAGAGTAGATCCTCAACAACGTAATGTTTTACATTATTTATTTACTAACAATCAATTGGCAGAACATAGCACTCAACCACCATTTAACTATTTACGTTCTATGATGTTATTTGGCAGTAACATGGCATTACGAAGTGGAATATGCCAACGTGATCAACAAAATTTATCGCCTATTGAGGGCTATTTATTTATTAATAAAAACTTCAGCCTTTTAGCTAACCATGAGCTTACTGCTTTATTGGCACTAATAGAGATTGAAAGTAAGCAACAAGCAGTGGAGCAAAAGAACTACCCACTTGCTATTCAAGCAGTGCAAACATTGTGTCGAGATCAAGATCAGACTCCTAACCTTGAACTAGAGCGTATTATGTTAATTGCCGCTTATTATTCTATATCGATTCATCAGGTTGTTAGTGATATTCGCCAAATAGCAATAACCTAGTGTTAATATCTGAATTGAAAAATTGCATCCGCAATATCAGTGAGTTCGTGCCTGCTCTACTCACTCCTTATTTAATGATGATATTTACTTATATTTTGCGACAGAATAACCGTTTATACATTTCAACTATTCTTTTTTGAGAAGAAACGAAACCTTAACAGCCGTGTTAAGTTTTTTAGACCAAGATATATCAGCACCACTATTGGTCAAATAAGCAACGAGTTAACCAGCTACAGCTCAATTATTACCATAGGCACACTGTTTTTATGAAGAAAAGAAACAAAAACTTAATATAATGTAAAAAAGTAGTTGACGGGAGAAAGGAAAAACAGTTTAATACGCCCCGTCTTAACGAGGTAGCGAATTACAGCCAAGTTAAACATGTTTAGCCCCGATAGCTCAGTTGGTAGAGCAGAGGATTGAAAATCCTCGTGTCCCTGGTTCAAATCCGGGTCGGGGCACCATTTTACAGAAGTGGTGCTCATTTGTTATTTAGTTAATAATATAAGCATTATTTCGGTGCCAAAAGTATTTAGGTTGTTTACATTAAACTTAAATATTGCACACAGCTTTGTGTGCCGACTTAGCTCAGTTGGTAGAGCAACTGACTTGTAATCAGTAGGTCGCCAGTTCGATTCCGGCAGTCGGCACCATTCATAACGAAGCCTCAGCATTTATGTTGAGGCTTTTTTATTGCCTGAAGTTTATTTTAGTTGAAGTCACAACTGCCCTACTGATTGAATCAGTAATTCATTAACGTGCAGCAGTTCGACTCCCACAGTCGGCACCATTCATTCTCTCTTTAAAGAGATGAAGAAACGAAACTTTAACAGCAATATCAAGTTTTTTTTCTTCTAAAATATCTCAACGCTACTACTGATTGAACCCACGGAAAAAGCGCTATAAATACGATGAATAAGCACAAATAATCCAATATAAAATATTTATCTATCAAGGCATTTATTACTTAACCTATTGAGCAATAAATAGTTGTCTATAAGTATTTCAAATAAATCAATTAAAGCCATGAATTAATAACTGAATATGGGGAGAAACTAATTTTTAAGCTCCCATTGTTTTGTCTGACGAATATCAGTGCTTTTTACAGATTTCTTCTATTTTAATGGTACAATGCGCGCAATTTTCTAATAATGATGAGAAGCCCAATACTAAGCCAAGTGCTATAGCTGCTTCTCTACTATTTACTTAACAGGTACTTTGCATGTCTGTACAGCAACAGCAGGTCGATCTACGTCGCACCTTTGCCATTATTTCTCACCCCGATGCGGGTAAAACCACTATCACCGAAAAAGTGCTTTTATTTGGACAAGCCTTACAAAAAGCAGGAACGGTAAAAGGTAAAAAATCAGGTCAACACGCAAAATCTGACTGGATGGAAATGGAAAAAGAACGTGGTATCTCAATTACCACCTCGGTAATGCAATTCCCTTACAATGACTGTTTAGTAAACTTACTTGATACGCCTGGTCATGAAGACTTCTCGGAAGACACCTACCGAACACTTACCGCAGTTGACTCATGTCTGATGGTGATTGATGTGGCTAAAGGTGTTGAAGCACGTACAGTTAAATTAATGGAAGTAACACGCCTTCGTGATACGCCAATAATTACTTTCATGAACAAAATGGATCGCGATGTTCGTGACCCAATGGAAGTTATGGATGAAGTTGAAGAAGTATTAAAGATAAAGTGTGCGCCTATTACCTGGCCAATTGGCATGGGTAAAGAGTTCAAAGGTGTTTATAACCTAGTTACCAATGAAACATTTTTATATCAATCAGGCCTAGGCCATATGATTCAAGAAGTCCGCATCATCAAAGGGTTGGATAACCCTGAACTTGATGCTGCTGTTGGTAGCTTTGCTGAGGATTTACGTGAGGAGCTTGAATTGGTTCAAGGTGCTTCTCATGAATTTAATTTAGAAGAGTTTTTAAGCGGTGAGTTAACGCCAGTATTTTTTGGTACAGCACTAGGTAATTTTGGTGTTGACCATATGCTTGATGGTCTGACTAAATGGGCACCTAAACCATTACCACGTAAAACAGATTTACGTGAAGTTGTTGCCACAGAGGAAAAATTCTCTGGTTTTGTTTTTAAAATTCAGGCCAATATGGATCCCAAACATCGTGACCGTATCGCTTTTATGCGTATTTGTTCAGGCAAGTATGAAAAAGGTATGAAAATGAAACAGGTTCGCTTAGGCAAAGATGTCAAAATTGCCGATGCTGTAACCTTTATGGCTGGTGACCGCTCGAACGTTGAAGAGGCTTACGCCGGTGACATTATTGGTTTGCATAACCATGGCAGCATTCAAATTGGCGATAGTTTTACTGCTGGCGAAATGATGAAATTCAGTGGCATTCCTAACTTTGCCCCTGAAATGTTCCGCCGTATTCGTCTACGCGATCCATTAAAAGCTAAGCAACTACAAAAAGGCTTAATTCAGTTATCTGAAGAAGGTGCTGTACAGGTATTTAGACCATTTATCAATAACGACATGATTGTTGGCGCTGTCGGTGTATTACAGTTTGAAGTGGTTGTACAACGCTTAAAAACTGAATATAAAGTTGATGCTATTTACGAAGCAATTAGTGTTGCAACTGCACGCTGGTGTACTTGTGATGATGAACGTACTTTAGAGCAATTCAAAAAGAAGGCTGGTGATTACCTAGCACTTGATGGTGGTAATAACTTAACGTATATAGCGCCAACTATGGTGAACTTATCGTTATCGCAAGAGCGTCATCCAGAGATAGAGTTTCACTCAACACGTGAACACTAATTTGGTGTCGAATATAACGTTTTAGCTACGTTGCTTGATTATTTTTATACGGTCACTTAGTGTACTAAGCTCTTTTATAAAAATAACCAAGCGCCTTGCTATAACGCTATCTACTTAACCAAACCTGGGTGAATTAACAATAGTTTTGATGCTTATTTTAAAACATCAAAAATAAAAATTTAGTTACTAACTGCGTAATAGCACCTTTTTCGCAGTTGGTTGGTTCAAGACAAAGGAAAACGCGCTGAGTTGACGCATGTCAATGAACACGATTGATGCCTGTATTGAATCAAATAACAATGAAAAAGAGTCTATTAATGAATATTAAAGAAATTTTGAGTACAAAGGTCAGTGCGGCTATGGTCGCAGCAGGTTTGCCTGAAGGTACTAACCCTGCGTTAAGTTTATCTAACCGTCCAAACTTTGGTGACTATCAAGCCAATGGCGTGATGGGTGCCGCGAAAAAACTTAAAACAAATCCTCGTGAGCTAGCAACAAAAGTGGTTGCAGAGTTAGACCTTGAAGGTATCGCAAGTAAAGTTGAACTAGCAGGCCCTGGCTTTATTAATATTCATTTAGATGAAAAATGGTTAGCCGCTCAGCTTAATACCGTTGCTAACGATGACTTCATTGGAGTTAGCCAACGAGGTATTACTGACGGTGATGACCAACAAACCGTTGTTGTTGATTATTCTGCCCCTAACCTGGCGAAAGAAATGCATGTTGGTCACTTACGCTCAACCATCATTGGTGATGCCGTTGTACGCGCACTAGAGTTTCGTGGTGACAAGGTTATTCGCCAAAATCACATGGGTGATTGGGGCACGCAATTTGGTATGTTAATCGCGCATTTAAGCGATAAACTTGCCAGTGATGAAGTGGCTGAAACGGCCCTAGCCGATTTAGAAAACTTTTATCGTGAAGCAAAAGTACGCTTTGATAATGAAGAAGGCTTTGCCGATAGAGCGCGTGCTGATGTTGTTAAACTTCAAAGCGGTGATGCGGATTGTGCTAAGTTATGGAAACAATTCATTGATATTTCAATCACGCACAGTGAAGAAATTTACGATAAATTAAATGTATCATTAAAGCGCTCAGACATTATGGGCGAAAGTGCTTATAACGGCGATTTATCTAGCATTGTTGATGAATTAATGGCGAATAATATCGCTGAAGAAAGCCAAGGTGCTAAAGTTGTTTTTATTAATGAAATGGCCAATAAAGATGGTGAAGCACCGGTATTTATCATACAAAAATCAGGTGGTGGCTTCTTATACGCTACTACTGACTTATCAGCTTGTCGTTACCGTAGTGAAAAGTTAGCCGCTAATCGCATCATTATATTTACTGATGCTCGCCAAGCGCTTCACTTTAAACAGGTTGAAATTGTAGCTCGCAAAGCTGATTTATTACCAGAGAATGTTGGTTATCAGCATTGCCCATTTGGCATGATGATGGGTGATGATGGCAAACCTTTTAAAACCCGTACCGGCGGAACCATTAAACTTGCTGAACTACTTGATGAAGCGGTTGTTCGTGCTGCGGCGTTAATCAAAGAGAAAAATCCAGAGATTACTGAGACTGAATTAACGGAAATATCAAAGAAAGTTGGGATTGGCGCGGTTAAGTTTGCTGATTTATCGAAAAACCGTACTAGTGACTATATCTTCAATTGGAAGACTATGCTGAGCTTTGAAGGTGCTACAGCACCTTATTTGCAATATGCTTACTCTCGTATTCAAAGTATCTTCTCTAAGGCTGGAACAGTAAATAATGATGCGGTCATCAACATTATTGAACCGCAAGAAAAAGCGCTAGCATTAAAGTTATTACAACTTGAAGATGTAATTGACGCAGTTATTAGTGAATGTACGCCTAACTTGTTATGTAATTACCTTTACGAATTAGCCAGCCTTTACATGAGTTTTTATGAAGCTTGCCCTATCCTTAAAGAAGGTATCAGCGATGAGGTTAAAGCCTCACGCTTAGCTTTGTGTAAAGTTATTGCCGATACTTTAAAACAAGGATTAGATATATTAGGCATAGAAGTAATGGAGCGCATGTAACGATCTAAATTTAGGCCTAATTAGCGTAATTGATTCGTCAAAGGTACTCACTGACTATCGTCAGCTCCGTGCACTTTCCTTTCACTTACGCTAACTAGTTATAAATTAAGACCGTTAATTATGTTCTAATAAAGCAAAAAGTAAGCGATAAAAAGTAAAAATATTCTCAACCAAGATTGATCAAGGAGGCAATGATGCAGTTTACCGATAGTCATTGCCACCTTGATAACAAAGTATTCAATGAACAACTACCTAGCTTACTAAAACAATGCGCTAAGTTAGCTATAAACCGTATAATCATACCTGCAATTTCTCCCGATAACTTTGACAACGTACTCACCTTAGCTAAGCGCTATCATAATAAACCTATTCGGCTTCATGCTTGTTTAGGCATTCATCCGTGGTTTTTAGACGGATTAAATTCCGCCCACCTAGAACAATTAGCCGCTAAAGTAATCCTAGAAAAAAGCAACATTATTGCTATTGGTGAAACAGGCATAGATGGCGCAAATATCAAGCGAAGTGATGAATCTGAAAAAGAATTAGCGAAGCAGCAACATTTTTTTGATTTTCAACTTAATCTTGCTAAGCAAAATAGTTTACCTGTCATAATCCACCATAGGCAATCCCATCAATATATTGTGCCCATGTTGAGACAATATAAACTTGCACGTTCAGGTGTTATTCATGGATTTTCTGGAAGTTACCAACAAGCAAGGGACTACCTAGATTTAGGTTTTAAGCTCGGTATTGGCAGTACAATCACTTATTCACGCGCTAAGAAAACTATAAATACTGTAAAGCGCTTACCGCTTGAGAGTTTAGTATTAGAGACCGATGCACCATCAATGCCGCTAAGCCCCGAAGTCAATAATAAAGAGGACGAGACTAAAGAGGCTGTGAATCAAGAGGGACCAATTAACTCTCCTGTCAATCTAATCAAGATTTTTGAAGTATTAACAACGATCAGAACAGAGAGCGCTTTAGAAGTGGCTGAGCAACTTGAACAAAATATCGAACAGATTTTCTTCATTTAAATAAAGTTAACTCCACTGAATTATTGCTCACTGGTGATGGTTAAAGTAATCCTCGTCTGCGTTACGCTAAAAATCAATAGAATGGTATGAAGAATAAACTCCCTCTCTCACGGTTCAATATGCCTGTAGCGGCATGTTTAGGCATTATGAATCATACAAATATATTAAATGTTATCAGGCTCTTGGTTTAAACGATAACCCCGCCTACTAAAGCGGTTTAAACCTCGAGTAAGTAAAAAGCCTACCACCCCCGCTAATAACAACATTAAACGCTGCAAGGACTGCTGTTCTTCATCTGCCTTAGTTAAAATGTCCGTTAAATAAGACTTCTCAATAGTGAATCGCAAATAACCGTGAAGTTTATCGTTGGCTGAATCGGTATGTCTGATCTCTTCAACAAAAGGCGTGAATGTATCTGTTAGGTTTCGTTGATGTGGCGAAATACCATAAAGATCATTAATGCTTTTAGCTTTGCTTGAGGCAAGAATGTTGCCCTGCTTGTCTTTTTCCAACGAAACACTCGATACTAATAAAGCTCCTGAAGCATCATATAAATGTGCTTGTTTAACGAAGTTAACTTTTGTTAAACCATCAAGGTAACGCCGTAAAAAATCTTCTCGGTCTTTTTTATTATCATGTCTTTGCTCAAGAATAACAGCTGCGCCAGCAATAGCTTGCTGAAGTTGCTGCTTAGCAATATAGTTAAAATGTGCCCTTAAGTTATCACTATTTTTCCCGCCACTAGCCTGCAAGATACTCATCAGTACTATGATAAGCAAAATCGCACTAGCTAATTGCAGAATTTTATTATAAATCGACGATAATTTAGGGTATAAAGGCTGTTCGGTTTGCTTCATAAAAACACAGATGACTATTTTAGTACATTGATAGTATCACTATAGTTAGATTATGAACTGTTGTGAAGTTTATTATTTTACAGAATACCAATACCCTAGAGAGCTAACGTGTCTTATATCGCCAATGTTTTACCCCTATCGCTTAAGCAGTATTTAGCGAAAGAACTAACTAATATTCAATTACCTGTCTCCTTTGATCTGTCAGAGCAAGCACTCACTGTAGGTGATGAGACTCTGTCAGATGCGTCTGAAAAAGTACAAATAGAGCTCGTAGTATTCCAGCAACTTTCATTGTTGCAGTTATTGACCCTACAAGATAATGCACAGATTAAAATCACAGCACTTACCACTATTAATCATCGTAATAATCAAACGAGTTGTAGGTTTCAAGTCACCTGTGTTGATTTTATCAAAGCACGTAAAGCCTTAGCTGAATTTACACTAACCAATAATATTGAAGCGGCGTTATTAAGCCATGTTCCCACATTAAGTGAGCCTGGCTTGTTAGTAATGGATATGGACTCAACCACGATAGAAATTGAGTGTATTGATGAAATAGCAAAGCTTGCTGGCGTTGGTGAAGAAGTTGCAGAAGTAACTGAGCGCGCAATGTTAGGTGAATTAGATTTTGCCCAAAGCTTACACCAACGTGTAGCAACGTTAGCTGACTCACCAGAAACAATATTAAGTGATGTCGCCAAAGACATCCCGTTAATGGCCGGATTAAAGCCGCTTATCGAAGAGCTTAAAAAACATAACTGGCGTATCGCTATTGCTTCCGGTGGTTTTACTTATTTTGCCGACCACCTAAAAGACAGTCTGAATTTAGATGCCGCTTTTGCTAATACCCTTGAAATTATCGATGGCAAGCTTACAGGAAAGGTTTTAGGTAGTGTCGTAGATGCGCAAGTAAAAGCTGATTCTCTAGCCATTTTATGTAAAGAGTATCAAATACCACAAAACCAAACGGTTGCTATGGGTGATGGTGCTAATGATTTAGTGATGATGGCTGCGGCAAGTTTTGGCGTTGCTTTTCACGCTAAGCCTATTGTTCTAGCACAAGCTGACAGTAGTATTAATGGGCAAGGTTTAGACTGCCTTTTACATTGGTTAGCCTAAGCATTTAGACCAGCTAAATTTAAAAAAGCCTAAACCTATAATAGACAGAGTGTTTAGGCTTTTTAAAGTGTAACAGTCACTTTTTGATGTTTATTATTACCATCAACAATACTCGCTATTTTAGTTAGCTAAAGCATATCTCAACAAGGTTTCTTGTGTTACATCCATTAGCTGCACGACTCCTGAAACACTATATATTTCCTGTTCCAGTTGTTTACCTCTATGTATCGCATAAGAGCCGATGTAAGCTAATTCAGGATTTAAATGCTCCATGTGAGCTTCATCTGTACGCGATAGCTTTAATTGCAAACTATAAAAATCACCTTGCTTCAATGACTTTTTAATAAAAAATCTTCTCATCTGTGCAGTCTCTAATTCACTTGCCTGCTTTATTGTGACCGATTTTTCAATATCACTAATACTTGGGTTAATGGCAATATAAATTAACTCACTAACGGCAGTATCACTTGCTAATAGTTTTTTCATATATTGATCAATTAAATTACTGATCTGAATATCACCTAGAATAGGGTATAAATTATGATAACCATTCCTATCACTCAACTTTAACATGGCTGCCAATACGTTTTTATGGCTTTGATAACCATGTTGTCCTGCGACTATACTCTCAACTTTATAGCGGCTACCGCTTGATTGCACCATCGCCGTAGGAATAACCATATTTACCGCATACAAGGTTCTTAATGCCCCCGATAACCCAGGTGTTAACATGGCATATTCATCTGGCGTTAATTTATTTTTATTTTTATCAATTAATAATTTAAAAAATGATCTACCTATGTGCTGGTGTTCTTTAACAGACACACGTAAGTTTACTACGCGTTTATTTTTGCTGATCCTCATGACCTTGTAAGGCAATTGCTTAAGATCGAATGCTGAAGTTATTTTTTGTAGTTTTGGAAAACTTAAAAATACAATATCATTTTTAGAGAGTGTCGCAACATCTCCTAAATCTATTTTCAGTCCAGAGACAGAGAAGTCTGCCGATTGCCCTGTCCAATTAAGCTCTCCACATTCAATAACTACGGGAGTCTGGTACTTAAACCGTACTTCTTGACGTTGGTGACCAAAACCTAGCGTTATTTCATCTACTTGGTTTACGTTATCACTGTATTTATGCCCAAAACTTTTAAGTCTATCAAGGTCAATGCCTGTGTAACCTAGTGCTTGGTAATCACTAATTTCACTTGAGTTGGTAACATCCGTGGCTGTGACAGCACAAGGTAGGTTAGCAAGGATATTTTTCACTTCATCAGTTAGTGGGGGGTTTATAAATTTTTGCTGCTTAGTCATAGCGGTTGATAAAGTAAAAGGCGAATAAGCCTGGTCAGGGTTCACTTTATGAAATTTTAATGCCGTGATCGCAAAGGTACTTTTACTGGCAGCAAAAGCTAAGAATTGCATAAAAAAAGCACTATCGCCTTTAAGTTGCTCTTCATCTACAGTATAGAAAAACTTATGACCCTTATGTTGATGAATAAAACTAAAAACCAATAAATCTTTGCCATGTTGCTGTAAGGCTTGTAACCGTTGAAAACGTTCAACATTGATAAGGTAATGTAATGCCGAACGATTTTTATCATCTCGCCAATATTGATATAGCTTGTGATTGTTTTTCGTTGTCAGAGCATAGCGCGGCGTAGCTTTATCTTCACCACCAATAGCACTTTGCATAAATACAACCAATTCGTTCAATTTGACTAATGCATACTGCTCAAGGCTTCTCGCTTGTAATGCAGCTAAGCTATTATCTAAATTTATTTTATAACGGCGCTTGTTTCCTTGGATATAACCCACTAAAAAACGTTCAAAACCATCATTTTCAGGAATATCGACTCGCTGACAACCTATGATCTGGGTGCCAGAATCACGCAAGGAGTTTTTAACTTCAAAGTAAAATAAAGTACCTTTACTAAATTGAAACTCTTGCTCTAAGCCTGTAAATGCGATTGTTAATTGATCTCCCTTAAATAAAGAGAGTTCATTAATGAGCTTAAATTTAATTCCTTTAACACTTATATCAATACTACTGGTTACTATGGGCTGTTTATTATCAACAGTCAGTGTAATGCCAATAGCAAAGTTCATTCGCTCTTCAGCTCGATTAGGATAATTTTTTAAGAGATGCAGCTTGGCAGGGTATTGGAGCTTTTCAATTCCGACTTTATTATTCTTACTATTATCGACAGCATTCGACGTTGTTTTGTCATTTTGATAAAGATTTCGGAAGCTGTTTTTTGCATCTTTGACTTCTTCATAAACACCAAAAGTATAACCGCCATAAATGGAGGCACTTTCTTTGAAAGCAGCAATAGCCACTTCATCCAAAAAGTGTGCTTGGCCTTGAAAGTCAAATATCTGACATTCGCCATTAACTAAACCACGTAAATCAATAGCACGTGTGCAAGCACCCGCTAAACGTTTTAACTCCATTTTCAATAGAAAACGTTCATTTCTAGTTAGGTGATTTGTCACCTCACCAAAGCGACCTTCAAAACTCGGCTTATTCACTTTACCACGAAAATTTTCAATGATTTTATGATGTTTGCTGAAATCTTTATTCATAGTGTTATTATTTATTTCTCTTATAGCAAAATCTTTAATCGCTATATGTAGTTTTATTAATAGCGAAAAATTATTACCGCTATTTTTAGCTTAGACAAAAAATCAAAATCATTATAATTTATTCAACTTTATCATTAAAAACAAAGCAATTTCCATGCCTATCAATAACTTTACACAACAAAGATGATTTCTTGCACCTTATTGTATTTTATTAATAACCGCATAGTTAGTATAATTAGCATATTACATCTGTGATGACACATATTTATTGCAGGTATTTTATCGTTTAAAGGTAGGTAAAATCTAGATGGCAAAAGCAGCAAAATTAGAATTTGTATGTACCGATTGCGGCATGAACTTCACGCAATGGCAAGGGCAATGCCGTTGCGGGGCATGGAATACTTTGGTAGAAATGAAAATACCAAAATCTGCCAGTAAAAATAGCGCTAGTCGCACAATAAGTACTGGTGGTTATGCAGGCCTAACGGGTGGCGGCTCTAAAAAAATAAACGAAATAAAGTCTACTGAAGCAGAAAAAAGGTTAACGGGCATCGGGGAGCTTGACCGAGTTTTATGCGGCGGCGTAACAACAGGCTCAGTAAATATCATCTCTGGAGACCCTGGTGCTGGTAAAACGACACTACTTTCAGATCTAGTCGCACGCATGTCAAAAACGCACGCATCCTTGTATTGTACTGCAGAAGAATCTCTCTCTCAGTTCAAAAACCGCGTAAACAGATTAAAATTAGATTATGACGAAAACAACCTCTACTTATTAGCTGAAACCAGCGTTGAAGCAATTATTGAAGAGTTAGAAAATAACAAAATAAAGTTTGCTGTTATTGACTCTATTCAAGCAGTAGTCACTGAGAATGCAAACGGTAGCCCTGGTTCTCCATCTCAGGTTAAAGGTGCCGCTCAAGCGTTAACGCAATATTGTAAACAAAACGATGTCACCATGTTTCTTATTGCCCATGTTAATAAAAACAATGAAATTGCTGGCCCACAAACATTAGTACATATTGTTGATGCGCTTTTGCATATTGACACCAATGACGGTCAAATACGTACCCTTAGAGCAAATAAAAACCGTTTTGGTGATATAGATACCGTTGGTATTTTTAAAATGTGTGAACGTGGTATGCTCAGTGTAGATAACCCAAGCGAGATATTTCTATCTGGCTCTAGCACTGAATCTCCAGGCTCTACAATTACTTGCATTCGTAAAGGCAACAGAAATCTACTTTTAGAAATTCAATGTTTAACCACTGAAACCGAAGCCGAATTTCCACAACGAGTTTGTGTTGGTCTAAACATGAACAGAATAAAAATGTTAACAGGAATACTACGTAAACATACTAAAACAAAGATATTTCACGATACTTTTTTTAATATTGTCGGTGGTTTAAAGATTGACGAATCTGAAACATGTATTGATTTAGCATTAGTATCAGCACTGTTAAGTAGTCTGAATGACTTTGTCATCCCAAGAAATACTTGCATTATGGGTGAGCTGAGTTTAAACGGCGATGTTAGGCCGATAGATAGTGGTGTACCACGCGTTAAAGAAGCAGCACAACATGGCTTCACCGAAATATATATTCCTTATCGTAATTATCATAAATCGATGGAAGGTTTAGGCGCTAATATCAAGGCAGTTAAAACCATACATGAACTCATTGAATTGATAAAATAGTCGTTTACTATCCTATAAGGCGCCACTTTACTGATATAAGTGGCTCCTTATAGAGTAATTTTTATTCGCAAAACTTGCACTCGGCTTAAGTTTTAAAGACAATGCCTGTCATAAAACTTGGTAACGAGTATAAAAATACCGCCCAAGTCCAGCGATTCATTTTAACTAAAAAATAACTTAATAAGATAACTTTCCTATGAAATTTGCTATTAAAAAAGCACTTATTGCTCTTGCTTGCTCATTAACCTTGCCGCTAAATGCTAATGCACTTGATGAAAATATCAAAGCGATACCCACTGCGATAAACACAGAAAAATTAACCATTGACCGCATTTATAGTTCACCTTCCCTTAATGGACAAACCCCTAAATCACTAAAATTCTCTCCTGACGGAACACGGGTAACTTACCTACAAGGTAAAAGCGATGACTTACATCGTTACGATTTATGGGAATACAATTTATCTAGTAAAGAAAATAAACTCTTAGTTGATTCTCAGTCACTCTTTAGTGGCACCGAGAATTTATCTGATGAAGAAAAAGCTCGCCGAGAACGTCAGAGAATATATGGTGTTGGCATCATGGAATATCAATTCTCACAAGACGGTAGTGCCTTGTTGTTTCCGCTTAATGGTGATATTTACTATTACCATCTAACGACGAAAACGGCTAAACGTTTAACGGAGACTGCGGGGTTTGAAACAGATGTTAAGTTTTCACCCAAAGGTAACTTTGTTTCATATATTCGAGAGCAAAATATCTATGTATTAAATATTGCTTCCGGTGAAGAACGTCAGTTAACCATCGATGGTGCTGGTACAATTAAAAATGGCATGAGTGAATTTGTTGCTCAAGAAGAAATGGCTCGCATGACCGGCTATTGGTGGTCGCCCAATGAAAAGCACATTGCTTTTTTACGTGTTGATGAAACTCCTGTAAAAACGGTTATTCGAAACGAGATATATGCTGAAAAAATTGAATTAATTGAACAACGTTACCCTGCCACGGGTACTAATAATGTTCATATTCAATTAGCAGTGACCGATATTAAAGGTAAAAGAATTCGTTTTGTTGATCTTGGCGATAACCAGGACATTTATATCCCACGAGTAAAGTGGCTTAGTGACAGCAAAAAACTATCTTACCAATTACAAAGTCGTGATCAAAAAACATTAGTATTAAAAACCTATAATCTTAAAAAGCGTCGCCAAAAGACCCTACTAACCGAAAAATCTAGCCATTGGCTTAACTTACATAAAGATTTAACCTTCTTAAGTGATAATAAAACTTTTATTTGGGCATCAGAGCGTGACGGTTACAAGCACCTTTACCACTACAACCTCAAAGGTGAGCTGATATCACAATTGACTAAAGGCGAGTGGGTCGTTGATTCACTGACCCGTGTTGATGAAAAAAATGGTTGGGTATACTTTACTGGTCGCGCTGATACGCCACTTGAACGCCATTTATATAAAGTACCTCTTAGCGGTAAATCTCCTGAAAATGTACAACGAATTACCAAACGTAATGGCTTTCATAACGTCAACTTTAGTTCGACCAGTGAAAGTTATATTGATAGTTTCTCAAATACTAAAACCCCTAAACAAGTAAGCTTACACGCTGCTAATGGTGAGCATATTACTTGGTTAGCAGAAAACAAGGTGACATCTTCCCATCCTGTCGCGCCTTATTATGATGCGTTAGTCATGCCTGAGTTTGGCTCTTTAAAGTCTGATGACGGCCAAGCTAATTTGCATTATAAAATATATAAACCTAAAAATATGAAACCGGGTAAAAAATATCCTGTCATTGTTAGGGTATATGGTGGTCCTCACGCTCAACGAGTGACTAATTCATGGCAAGGTGCGGATATGACTCAACACATGCTTGCGCAAGGTTATATTGTTTACCAGCTGGATAACCGAGGTTCAAATTATCGTGGGACTGCTTTTGAATTTCCCATTTATGAAGAGCTTGGCAAAGTTGAAGTAGACGATCAAATTACCGGTGTGAAGTATCTACACACGTTACCTTATGTTGATAAGGAACGCGTTGGTATTTTTGGCCATTCATACGGCGGTTACATGGCGTTAATGACTATGTTCAAAGCTGGTGATTATTTCAAAGCCGGTGTTAGCGGCGCACCTGTTACCGATTGGATGCTCTATGATACGCATTATACTGAGCGTTATTTAAACCACCCTAAAGTAAATGCGGCGGGCTATCAAAAAAGCAGTGTTTTCCCTTATGTTTCAGGTTTGAATGGTCCATTAATGGTTTATCACGGGATGGCTGATGACAACGTATTATTTACCAATACCACAAAGCTGATTAAAACCTTACAAGACGAAGGAAAGTTATTTGAATTAATGACCTACCCTGGCAGTAAACATAGTATGCGTGGTAAAAAGGTGAAAGTGCATTTAAACACGACTATCATGGACTTCTTTGATAGGCACTTTAAATAACCGCTGTAGGTTATTATTAATAAGTTATTAAGCACGATAAAAGCGGTAAGTAATTTAAGTTACTTGCCGTTTTTTCATTATCCTTCTTAAGTTTATTTAACTATTCTAACGGTTAACTCTGCTCACCTTCACTCAGACTCTCATTAATTCTTCATCTGATACTTACTTCTTCAATTGCATTTTTCATGCCCAAAAACACAAAAAACAGCAAAAAAAACCAGTTACATTTAATTGCATTTATCTACCTTTTTTCTATTGCATTTTTATGACTGAAGGAGGATTATGAAGATGAAGACAAAGTTAAAGATAACAAAAGAGGTAAGACTATGAAGATTAAAATTTCTGGACACCACGTTGAAATAACTGAAGGTATCAAGCAATCTATCGAGAATAAGTTTGCGAAAATCTCTAAACATTATCCGTCAATCATGACACTAAACTCAACCATTACTGTTGAGCCGCATTTACAAAAACTTGAAGTTACCACACTGTATGAAGGTGAAAAAGTAACAGTAAATGCTTCTGACAAACAACTTTATGTTGCCATCGCGAAAGTAGCAAAAAAACTACAGTCAGCACTAGCACATCGTAAAGGTGTATTATCTGCCAAATTCAATGATAAGTTTGTCGTACAACAAACAGACTTATACCAAGCAGCCCCATAACCAACTCAATATTTGTTATAACAAAAAGCATAACAAGTAACTTACTAACAAAAAGGCGGCACCTTGTATTACAAGGTGCCGCCTTTAACGTTCTATACTACTGGTTAATTTAAATTATACCAATTCAATGAATTAATGGTTCAGATTTAAATGAGGGTAAATTTTCAAGACCAAGGCGCTGTGATGAAAGAATGGTTATTCCATTGTAATACACAGCAACGATGAGGTAATGTTGCTCAAGCGCTTCTTCGATGGGTTTAAAATAACTTTACACCGCGTTAAATAAACAAAACATAGAATAACTATGCTTTACTTATTTTACTTGTCTAAAGCCATTTTAATTCCCACTGAAATCCTGCACTTTGATTGGTAGCGGGTATAATTGAGCAATA
>Ga0209396_1003023_pt1 | contig 17258 bp, 11 predicted proteins | sample GOMGulsemesocosm_6_FD_184638 | JGI IMG/M metagenome (GOLD analysis project Ga0209396, IMG submission 184638) | Methane-oxidizing microbial communities from mesocosms in the Gulf of Mexico - GOM8C Gulf of Mexico (SPAdes) (version 2) | ecosystem: Environmental > Aquatic > Marine > Cold seeps...
ATTGCGGATGATGTTTATGACGAACGTTTAAACATCGCACTTGATCATTGGCAGTGTGAAGAAATGGATGTTGCTTTCATCAACTCAAAAGGCTTTGGTGGTAATAACGCAACGGCAACATTACTTTCGCCAGCAGTAACGCTTTCTATGTTAGAGAAGCGTCACGGCAGTGAAGCAATGACTAGTTACGCAGAAAAATTAACAAGTGTTGAAGCGAAACAAAAAGTTTATCAAGAAAAAGCAGATAATGCGCAATTTGAATTAATTTACAAATTTGGCATTGGTGTTTTAGGTGATGATGACATTGAAATTAATGCAGAGAAAATATCAATGACAGGTTTCACTAATACTATCGAATTACCTAGTGAAAATCCGTTTGACGATATGATGTAATCGTTAATAGGTTCGATAATAAAAAGCAAAGCTTTAAAAGCTTTGCTTTTTTATTGCCTGAAATTGGACAAAATGAAGTCGATCCCTGAGTTGGTGGTATAATTTTAGATACTTCTTGATTTGTGTTTCGCAGAGGTCGGATAAAAACCTTAATGAAGGGATTGGATAGTTCGAGTTATATTTTAATCGAGTATGACGTACAGTATGACTTGTTTTAGTCGAATTTAGAAAATAAATGAACGTACGGTATGACAAAAAATTGAGCTGTTTACTGAGCCCGTATGCAGGTTTTTAGCTTTGTATGGAATAATAGTTTCAACCTAATAGAGATGTTTATCCCTCTGCAATTAAAAAAATGTCACTGAATGCACTTTTTAGATATTTTAAATAATCACTATCACCAGAGTCGTTTATCAAGCGCGCTAATTCACTACCAATAGGGGTGAACTTATAAAATTTTAATACGCAATTTACTTTCTTGGCAGATAAAGTTAAGGGCGAACCATTATAGGTAAAATGAAAAGCCTCTGACTTGTCCATAGGGCTAGACTCCGTTTCTTGGACAAAAACTAAATGATTGTCAGCTAATACTAATAAATCAGCATAACTCAAGGAAAATTGGCTTAGTGGTATACTTTGTTCACGCAGCTTATTGAAAAAATTAAATAAACTAGGCGTTTGGTAGGCTCCTGATATTATTCGAATGTTTCGCTTTGCATTATCTGAAACGGCTAAACTACAAGCCTTAGCTAATAATTTGGCATCAGCAATACTCATTTCACGAAAAATCTTTAAAGTTTTTGTCGAAAAAGATCCGGGTTGAGATATTTCACCTGCCAAAATTTTTGCCCATAAATCTTGCATTGTTTTATTACTGACATCCTCAGCGAGCTGAGTGAAAGTATTAAACCAATCAGGGTCTGCTTTGTCAGTAACTTCACTGTTAGAGCAATAGCTTAAGGATTTCTTGATGATAACCTCAAGATTCTGTTGTTTTCGCAACGCACCAATACGGGCTCTTTTATGGGTACGGTCTTCTATGGGGACTTGTTTCTCGGCTGATACTAGTCCACCGTCTAAGACGAACTGTTTTGCTAACCCTAGAAGTTGCATTTGTGAAGACGCACTAGAACTTCTTTTTTGCCCATGCGAATCTGCAGATTCATCAATGATAGCGACTGTATTTTTACTGCCCTCATTTGAGAGAGTAATGGCTGACGATTTTGATTTTTCATTATCTTTCATACATAAAGTACCGACACTAAAATATTATTTTTATTACTGTTTTTGATAAGCATACGCGGGAAAATTAAAATCAGCAATATTCTCATTAATCATCTAAACTTAACACAAAATAAACAAGCGCTTGAAATAATGTATTTAATTGTAAAACTAGGTTGAATATTATGATAATGACTTTTATTATGTAGAGTGAAGGAAAGTAAAAGTCCTAATAAATTAATGAAAAACGTTTAATCGGTTGCAGTTTACTGATTAATTGAGGGTGATATGCAGGCTTCCGAGAATACTAATGACGACTTTTTATTTATCGATGATAGTGATGAAGATGAAATTCTACATGATGCGAATGGTGAAACATGGAAGGTCTTGATTGTCGATGATGACCCAGAAATTCATTCGGTTACTCAGCTAGCGCTGTCTGACTTAGTCGTTTTAGGTAAAAATTTAGAATACATTCATGCTTATTCCGGGCGTGATGCTTGTCAACTGATAGAAGAACATGAAAATATTGTTTTAGTGTTGCTAGACGTTGTAATGGAAACGGATGACGCGGGTTTGAATGTTGTTAAACATATCCGTGAAACATTATCACGTCAAGATATCCGTATTGTATTAAGAACGGGTCAACCGGGTTACGCTCCAGAAGAAAGTGTCATTAAAGATTATGATATTAATGACTACAAAACTAAAACTGAATTAACTCGTCGTAAATTGGTAACAACAGTTTATGCTGCCATTCGCTCATATCAACAAATTCATTCGGTTAATCAAACACGCTGTGGTTTAGAAAAAATTATAGCAGCCGCTGCTGAATTACTTGAATTGCACAGTATTCATGAATATAGCGAAGGCGTGCTTACGCAGTTAAAACAATTAAGTGAGAGCCAAGGGAGTGTTTTCTGTGCTCGAGGCCAAGGAATTATTGAAGGAACTGACGATCTTAGTTTGCATATTATCGGGCAATTAGGACATAGTGATGAATTAATCGAGCAAAAAGTTTCTTGTATCGAAAATAGTACTGTCCAAGAGCGTATAACTAGCGCGTTCACTCATAAAAAAAACGATTACGGCGATGATTATGCTGCTCTGTATTTAACGAGTGGTGGTTATCGTGCAGTTATCTACCTCGATTTAGTGGAAGAATTAACAGAAATTGAAACTCAATTGATAGAAGTGTTTTTAGCGAATGTTTCTATTGGTTATGAAAATGTTCATCTATTTCAAAAGCTAAGAAATGCCGCTTATCGTGATTGGTTAACAGAACTTCCTAACCGTTTAGAGTTTGTGAATTTACTTGATAAACTTAATGAACGCGAAGAGCCTGATTTAGTTGCGGCATTAATCGACTTAAATCATTTTAGTGATATTAATGATGGTTTAGGACAAGATCTTGGTAATAAGTTATTACTTGCTGTTACACATCGTTTGAAAGAATTAGGACAAAGTTGTCAATTTGCACGTGTCGGTGCTGACGTATTTGGAGTCATAGGGCCTGCTGATTGTGTAAATCCTGAAAAATTAGCCTCACTATTTCATCATTCGTTTACTGCAGGAGAGCAACGTTTACCCGTAACGGCAACTTTTGGGTTATGCTCGAAAAGTAGTGCAGGTTCACAAGGGGTGAAAATCCTCAACCAAATTAATATTGCACTGAATTTAGCTAAGAAAAGTGACCATGAAAACTTCGTTTACTATAAGAAGGAAATGGAAGACGAAACTCTTTGGCGTTTAGGAATGATCAGGCAGTTACGTACTGATTTTGCTGATAACCGTCTAGAACTTTGGTATCAGCCACAGTTGAGTTTAGAGACTAATAAAGTCATTGGTGCAGAAGCCTTATTACGCTGGCGTACCGCTGAAGGTAAATTTATTTCACCTGCTGTATTTATTCCTTTGGCCGAATATTCAGGACTGATTATTGAAATTGGTGATTGGGTTATTAACCAAGCATGTAAACAAATTAAAGTATTAGAACAACAACATTTCGATCATGTGGGTATTTCTGTTAATGTTTCGATTCCACAGTTTAAGCGCGATAACTTTGTAGACAGTATTATTCAAGCCACAGTTAACCATGATGTTAAACCAAGTAAACTTGAATTAGAGATTACCGAAAATATATTAATGGATGAGCCACAAGTTGTTATTGATGCTTTGGTTAAACTCAAAGCTGAAGGGATAAGTATTGCCCTTGACGACTTTGGCACAGGTTATTCGTCAATGAGTTACTTGCAAAAATTACCGCTTGACCGTCTGAAGGTTGACCGGGCATTTATTACTGATATTGCCCAACCAGGACAATCACTGATTGCCGATACCATTATTAACTTAGGTAAGCAGATGAACCTAAAAGTTATTGCTGAAGGTATTGAAGAAGAAGCACAACAAGCGCATTTAATTGCTCAGGGCTGTGACGAGGTACAAGGTTTTTTCTATGCTAAACCAATGCCTGCTAATGAGTTCTTACAGTTCTTACGCGATAATCAATAACAAAGAACAAATAAAGTAGTCAATATAAAACCGAGATAAAGTATCTCGGTTTTTTTATGTTCGTATAAATGTAATGTCACTATGTTATGGAAGAAATACTTTATTCACTCGACAATAAACACATAGAAGTTCTGGTTATCCCTTCGCCGTTTCTTGATATCTAAATTCAACGCCTTCACGTGGTTGGCAAGGAATAATATGAGATAAAACTAACGAGCAACTGGCAAAAGCCGCACCTACATAAAATACCCAAGATGGATTGATAATCCATACCATGCCGAGCAGGGCAGGAATAACAACAGCAGCAATATGGTTAATCGAAAAACTAACACCCGCGCTAGACGCTAAATCTTCCGGATTTGCTATTTTTTGAAAATAAGTTTTTATTGCAATGGCTAAAGCAAAAAACAAATGGTCAATGACATATAATGCTGCGGCAATGTTTGAGTTCTCTACAAAGGCGTAAGCAATAAATATTACGATTAATCCTATATATTCAAATTTAAGTACTTTGCGTTCTCCAATAACGCCAATTAACTTGCCAATTTTTGCAGCAAAGAGCCAATTGAAAACATAGTTAATTAAAAATAGTGCACTAATATCAGCAACACTATAACCAAATTTCTCAACCATCAAAAAACCAGCAAAAACAGTAAAGATCTGACGACGAGCACCACTAAAAAAAGTTAATGCATAAAATAACCAATAACGTTTACGTAAAATAAGTTTCTTTTCTTGTTCTACTTTTACTGGAAATTGCTTGAAAGCAAAAATTAAACAGAGGGTAAAAATTAGTCCTAAGCCACCAAATAAAGCGTAGGTACTTTGATAAGACCAGGTGAATTTTTCCATGAGCAGCCATATGCTACTAAAAGCGAGTAACGATGCGGCTGACTTAACTGACAGCATACTTCCTAAAAAGTGAGCCGTTTTATCTTTATCAATCCATTGCATGGTTAATGACTGATTGACAGTTTCAAAATAATGAAAACCAATCGACATGATTACTGTCGTAATATACAAGCCTAAAACAGAAGGGAAAAATCCTGTCATTATTACGCCTATAGCGGTAACAGCTAAAGAAACAATGGCTAACTTTTGTTCTTTAATAAATAGTAATAAGTAAATGACGGTAAAAGCAAGAAAACCAGGGATTTCACGTAAACTCTGCAAAATACCAATCTCTTCTCCAGTAAAATTAGCTTTCTCAATAACAAAATTATTAAGTAAAACCATCCAAACGGAAAAAATAAGCGGCATTATAAATGCCATAGCAAGTAGTAGGTTCTCTGGTTTATTTAAGCGTTCTTTTAGAGTCATAACAAAGCAGCAATTATAGGAAAGAACAATATTGTACGTTGTTTACTTATTGTATGTCTTTCACCTCGACATAAATTATTACACTTCATCCGTTTAAGATTAGATTTTTAGGCTATATATTGCTTGGCTAAGCACAGCCTGTTACCAAGATAATATTTGTAACATGTGAGATTTAATATTAAATTTTAATGGAGTTTATCTGTGATAAAGATTGATAATATCAGTCGAATTTATGGTGAAGGTGAAACACAAGTCATTGCACTTAATAATGTTTCCCTAACGATTGAAAATAATGAGTTCGTTGCAATAATGGGAACATCTGGTTCAGGTAAATCGACCCTAATGAGTATTTTGGGCTGCCTTGATACGCCTACTTCTGGTGAGTTTTTATTGTCCGGCGAATCAATTAAGAATATCGACGACGAAAGTCTATCGCAGATTCGTAATCGGAAAATAGGCTTTATCTTCCAAACCTTTCATTTATTACCTCGTTTGTCGGCACTCGACAACGTTATTTTACCGTTACGCTATAGTGATGTTGATTCAGAAGACGCTAAACAGCGTGGCTTAGAAATGCTTGAAAAAGTAGGTTTGTCTTCACGATGGCATCACAAACCTTTTGAAATGTCGGGTGGGCAACGCCAGCGTGTAGCTATTGCTCGTGCCTTAGTAAATCGGCCACAAGTGATTTTTGCGGATGAGCCTACTGGAAACTTAGATTCAAAAACATCTTATGAAATTATGGACTTGCTTTGCGAATTGCATAACCAAGGACAGACTATCGTGATGGTAACTCATGAAGAAGATATCGCAGCCTATGCTGATCGAATGATCCGTATGAAAGATGGCGAAGTCATAGAGGATCGTTTATGTGTAAAAAATTAATTATATCAGCCGTTATGCTCTCATGTTGTTACTTACCTTCAGCATTAGCTCAAACGTCTTTGATATTATCAGGTCAAATAAAAGCAAGTGATAACCAAGCCTTTTACGCACCTAAAACCGATAGTCGAAGTGTGCAAGTACAGTGGATTTTACCAGAAGGTGACATCGCGCAAAAAGGTGACTTAGTCGTTGTATTTGATAGTGGTACTGTTCAAAGTCAAGTAGAACAAGAGAAAGTAAGCTTGATTGCTGCAAATGAAAAACTATTCAGTATTACCAGCAGCGGAGATCAATCTTTACTTGAAGCAACTTACGGACAAAAGAGAACCGCTTTGTTACTCGATAAAGCTCGGATAGATGCGAGTATTTCGGTCGAACATTTAAGTCAATTTGATTATCAGGAAAATCAACTTAAGCTCGAAAAATCTGTTGTTGCTAATGCCAAATCGTTAGAAAATTTGAAGCAAGTGAAAGTAGCAAATAAGGTTGCGGTTACTAAACAAAAAATTACTATTTCAAAGCATGAAGCTAAGTTGAAATACAATGAGAATAAACTTAAGCAAATGAGTCTTTATGCTGAACGTAGCGGCTCTATACTTTATAGTAATAACCCATGGACGGGAGAAAAAGTATTTGTCGGTATGACAGCTCGAGCATCATGGGAAATCGCAGGAATTCCTTCAGCAAATGGCTTGTACATTGAGGCCTGGGTTCACGAAGTAGATTATAAAAATATGCAGGTAAATACTTCAGTTGATTTCAAACTCGATGCTTTTCCAGAATATAGCTTGAAAGCAAAACTAGAAGAGATATCTAGCCAACCTGAAGAGCGAAAAGAATGGGGGCGCGACGTATATTATCGTGCGGTATTTTCCTTTATTGCTGATGAAGCGTTAACATTATTACCGGGCATGAACGCTCAATTAGAGTTTCCAGGAGTAAGTCAAAGTGAATAAGTATTTTGCTATCCTATTACTGATCTTTCTTTCTGCATGTGAAAATGCGCCAACTGAAACGGTGAAGTTAGAAAAAGTACAACTTGTTGTTACTGCCAGTGGTGAATTAGAGTCCCAGCAAACAGCAATGATTGCCCCTCCGTCAGTTTCTCGTATGTGGCAATATCAAATAAAGCAGTTAATGCCAGAGAATACCCGGGTAAAAAAAGGTCAAATGATTGTTGCTTTTGATAGTAAAAAAGTTATGGACAGATTAATTGACAAAAAAGCTGATTTAGAGCGAGCACAAAAGGAATTAGAAAATAAAAAAATTAAAGAAACTGAGTCCGAACAAGAGCTCATTCTTAGTGTTGCCGAAAAGAAAATGGAATATGAAAAAGCACAACGTAAAGCTGAAATTGTTGATAATAGCCGCTCAAGAAATGACCGTAAAAAGTCAGGTATTGATTTTACTATTGCAGAAAATGATCTGTTTCTCGCAAAAGAAAAACTCAAGTTTCACCATAATAATAAAGCATTAAACTTGAAATTAGCTAAAGGCAAAGTAAACCGATTAACCGCTGAAGTGAACGATTTTAAAAGTGATATAGAACGTTTGAAAGTTAAAGCTCCAATAGACGGCATGGTTATTTATCGGGTTAATTTTCAAGGTGAAAAGCCCGCCGTTGGAGAAAACGTTCAATTTGGCCAACCAGTTGTAGAGCTTGCGGTTATTGAAAAGATGCAGTTGAAAGCTCAAATAGCAGAACCCGATAGTGGAAAAATAAAGCTGGGCCAAAGCGTTAAAATTATGATTGATGGAACCCAGGAAATTGTTTTACCGGGAAAAATCATAGAGCTAGGGCGAGTTTTTCGTGATAAATCATACCAAGATAAACGTCGTGTTTTTGATGCGATAATTACCTTCGAACAACCGAAAGGTATCATCATTCGTCCTGGTATTACTGCTCGTATTGAGGTTGTTACTCAAGTGATTGATAACGCTTTAACATTGCCATCTCAGGCGATAAAATTAGAGAATGGTAAAGGTAGTGTTCGAATAGCGGGTATTTTTTCTGAGCGTGAGCAATTAATTGAAATATCTCATATTGTTGGAGATAAAGTGGTCATTAAAAGTGGCTTGTCAGAAGGAGATATCGTGATTTTATGAAATACTTTAAACAAAAACCAATGAAAAAAACGTTAATCGTTAGTTTATTATTTTTATCGATAACTGGTTGCTCCGAACAAGTAAGTGCTCCGTTATTATACGTGGTTAGTAAGCAAGATTTTACGGTTACTGTACCAGCAAAAGGAGAGTTATTTGCTGCAAAAGCAACCGTAATTAGTGCACCAACGGGCAGACGACGAGGAGCACTCAATATTTCTTGGCTAGCACCCGAGTTCTCCCGCGTTAAAAAAGGTGATGTTATTGCTCGTTTTGACGGCGAGGCAATGGAAATTCAAAGTCAAGATAGACTGAACGAATTATCGATTACCGAACAAGAAATCATTGAGAAAACAGGCATGCTCAATATGGAGCTTGATTCAATTAATCAAGATATTGGTATGGTTGGACAAGAGAAAAATTTTGCTGAAAAATTCTCAGTTAATAATGAAGAAATACGTTCAAGATTAGAAATCTTAGACTCATTACAAAATACCCAGTACCTAAGCTCTAAAGAAGAGTATTTATATTGGAAAAACGATAGTTTTAGCGCTAGTTCCGCCGGCGATATGGGTTTGTTAGAAATGAAACAAGCGCAAAGTCAGAGTAAACTAAAGCAGTTAGAAGATGGTTTGTCGAAGCTTGAAGTTAAAGCCCCGCATGATGGCCTACTGTCATATAAAGCAAATTGGCGTGGTGAAAAGCCTCGTGCAGGTCAATCGTTATGGTCTGGTCAAAAAATTGCTGAATTACCAGATATAAGTAACATGAAAGTTAAGTTATTTGTTTTAGAAAGTGAAGCGATCAACATAACAGTGAATAAAGTCGTTACGTTTTCTTTAAATGCTTATGCTGATAGAGCTTTTCAAGGTAAGGTTGAAACTGTTGCACCATTTCCTGCGTCTATAAAGCGTGGAGATCCTCAAAAATACTTTGAAGTAATTGTTACTTTAGCTGAACAAAAACCGAAACTTTTTGTACCAGGGAGAAAGCTACAAGCTGATATTGAAATTGTTACAACTAGCAGAAAAGTTATTGTGCCATTACAGAGTATTTTTGTAGAAGCAAAGCAGTCTTTTGTGTATTTATATGAAAATGGTAGCTATAAATCAGCCCCCGTCACGCTTGGGCAAGCAAGTTTGAGCCATGTTGAAATTTTATCAGGCTTAAAAGAAGGTCAAAAAATAGCATTAACTAACAAGGAGAATAGTTAATGAAATATTTAGCGATTTTTATCGATACCTTTGCTGAGCTTGCTCAGCATAAATTGCGTACATTACTGACCTTATTAGGCATGATCTTCGGGGTTGGTGCGGTTATCGCGATGCTTAATATTGGAGAAGGTGCAGAAGCTGAAGCGATGAAAATGATCGAAACCATGGGTTTGCATAATCTTATAATAGAAGGAAAGGTTTTTGAAGAAAAGGAGCTTCAAGAGCAGCGTAAACATTCAACAGGACTAAGCATTCGAGACGGTGAAGTCAGCGCTAGGTCATTACCTTTCGTTACGGCGTTTAGTGCGCAAAAATTAATTGATACCTATAGTATATTCAGTGGTGAAGGGAAAAGCGATGGAGAAGCAATAGGCGTTAGCGCTAGTTTTTTTGAACTATCTAAATTTAACTTAGCACAAGGGCGTTTACTCACAGCGAGTGATGATAAGAGTTTTTCTCAGGTTGCATTACTCGGTTCATCAACCGCAAAACAACTTTTTCCAAAAGGTAATGCAATAGGTAAAAACATTAAAATTAACCATTTGTGGTTTAAAGTGGTGGGAGTCTTAAAAGCACCGTTTTTGAAAAAACAGGAATTTCAAGGAATTAAGCTAGGTGGAGATCAGCGTCAAGTATTCATTCCACTTAAAACTGCTATTCATAAGTTTGCGAGTAAGAAATTAGCGAGTGAAGTGACCAGTATAAAGCTAAAACTTGATGATAGCGTTGACCCGATAAGTGCAGCACAAGCTGTTAGCCATTTATTGGACCGTCGACACAATGATGTTGATGATTATGACTTGGTTATTCCTGCAGCTTTATTAGCACAACAAAAACAAACACAACAGATCTTTAATATTGTTATGTCATGTGTCGCAGGTATTTCGTTATTGGTTGGTGGCATTGGTATTATGAATATAATGCTAGCAACGGTTCTAGAACGTACAAAAGAAATTGGTTTACTACGTGCTGTTGGTGCAACACAAAAGGATATTCGTTTACAGTTTATTGCTGAGAGTTTTACTATTTCAATAATGGGTGGAATATTGGGTGTTGTGTTTGGCATTATGCTTTCAGAGCTTATCGCACTTTACTCTGAATGGTCAGTAGCTTGGTCGATTAATGCTATCGTTTTATCTTTTAGTATATGTGCCTTAGTCGGCTTAACGTTTGGCGTTTATCCAGCCATTAAAGCATCAAAACTTGACCCCATTGATGCATTACAAAGTGATTAGCTAGTTTTTTACGTAAATTCCCCCAACTATTGATCAACTGCTATAGTAAATGTATGCACCTATGTTTTATCATAAGTGCATACAAGACATTAAAATCTATTGATTTTCAGTATGCGAGAATTAGCGATTAAAACTTATTTCTTCCTATTTTTATGTTTCAGTTTTTCATTGCAAGCCTCTGAAGAAGCTGACATAGATTTATTTCAACTCTCATTAAGTTCTTTGATGAATGTCAAAGTTACTACAGCTAGTGGTATTGAAGAGTCGTTAATAGATGCGCCCGCAGCTATGGTTGTTATTGAAGCCAATGATTTTAAAAAAAAGGGCTATAGCAACTTAGTCGATGTTATTGCAGATTTACCTAGTTTTGATAGCGTGGTTACTAGTGGTGCAACCCATTTAACTTTTTACCAACGAGGTTATCGGACACCTGCTTCAAGTCGTACCCTTTTCATGATTAATGGTGTCGTTGATAACCATCTATGGACTCAAATTGCTGTCGTCAGTCGACAGTATCCAATCTCCAACATTGCCAGAATTGAAGTCTTATACGGGCCAGCATCGGTTCGTTATGGACCTAATGCTTTTATGGGCATTATTAATATCATTACTAAGAATGCAAATAACTTTACTAAAGGCCAGCACGAATTTACTGCAAGGGCTGAGTTAGGGCGTTGGGACTCTAAAGGCTTAGAAATATCTGCAAATGGACGTTTTGATGACTTTCAGTATAGTTTATCAGCACGAAAATTTACCAGTGATGAAGAAGACTTTTCAAATCGTTGGGGCTTTCTAAGCAACGAATTATACCAAGATGAGTCTATTTGGGGTCCAATAGGCAAGCTTGAAAGTACGAAAACAAAAATGGATCGTTATGCTGATCCAACCATGGATCGTGGCGTTATTGCAGACATTAAGTATAAAAACTGGAAATTTGGTTTAATTCATTGGAAAGTTGATGAGGGCTACGGTGCCCAGTACACAGCAGATAGAGGGCAAGCGAACAGTTCATGGAAACAAGAATCTAATCAATATTACCTCGAGCATCAAGGACAAGTCAGTGATAATTTCTCCTTAAAAAGTTTTGCACTGCATCGTGATAATCGAGTGTGGGGAGATTGGGCAGAATCGGCGCCAGATTTTAGAGATAATATGAGCCAACATTCCTTTGTTAGTTTTACTCACTGGAATACAACGAGCGATGCAGTTGAGCTTAAACAAGACTCAGAGTACCAAGTCAATCAGTATTGGAAAGTACTGAGTGGCTGGCGTTATAAAAAAAGCGATATAACTAAAGCCTATGATATTCCAGGTTATTGGCAAGGTTCGTATAGTTCAACAACACCAGTAACTGACCTAGGTCCTTATGGTTTAGGGGCCGGTATTTTTCACAGTAGCGATCGTGAGTACACCTTTAGTGCTTATCCACTTAATGAAGTACCCAGTAATAATCGTCAAAAGTTTAATGATAAAGGTTTATATACTGGTGCAATTTATGATGCCTTTCCATGGATAGTTAACTTTGGGATAAGGTTCGATGATAATAATATTTGGGGAAGTTCGGTTAGCCCGCGTTTAGCAAGTATTTATAAATTATCGAATAAAAGAACGGTTATTAAACTTATCTATGGTGAAGCGTTTCAAGAACCTTCTGCTGAACAATTATATGGGGGGTGGAGTGGACGACAATCAAATTTAGACCTACTGCCAGAAGAGGCACAGAATATAGAATTAATTTTGATGCAGCAAGAGGATCATTGGTTACATGAATTGTCGGTTTATATTGCTTCATATAAAAATGTCATCAGAGAGTCCGCAGTGAATGATGGTACAAGAAATACCTGGGGCGCTGAATACCGAGGTCGATTTGAGTACCCACATTTTACGAATGGACTAGAAAAAATCACGGGTAACTTTTATTATACTTATACTCAGCCGCAAACTGATCGTCGTTATAGCCATGACATTTCAGAATGGAAGAATGAAAATTCTTCTGTGGGAGATATTGCTCCGCACAAGATTAATACTTCGTTATATTTGCCGATAAATAATAGAATGGGTATTAATATTAAAGGAAACTATTCGTCTCCTACAGAGCTCTATTCACGTAACCCATTATCAAACCAAGGTATAAAATTAGGCTCTCGAGTTATTTTTGATATGGCGGTTAATTATACTAGCTTGAATTACAGTATTAATTTGAAGGTAAAAAATTTATTCGATCATCAAAATATGCTGCCAGGTATCAAATCAGCCGACTCAGGTAATGACTTTACACAGCGTAGTAAAGGATTTAACAACTCTTTAATCCCCCAAGCTAGTCGCTCAATCTGGCTTACTTTAGAATTTTATCTCTAGTTTTTATAACAATTAAACACTTAATTAAAACGCTTGTTTAAATAATTTGCATTTGTTTTTCTTTCAAGGCACACTCAATCGTCTATTATTATAAAAACTGATCATTAAATAAGTATTTAATTGATATCAGACCCTATTTTTATCCCATTAAACGAGGAATCTAGGCATGTTATTTCAAGGTCAAAACCTTTCTGCCGAATTACTGGATGACGGCATTGTTGAATTTAAATTCGATGCACAAGGCTCAGTGAATAAGTTCGATCAGGAAACTTTTAAAGAATATATTGAAGTGGTTGCTGCTATTAATAATTGTGCAGATGCTAAGGGCGTTTTAGTCACGTCTGGAAAGTCTAACTTTATTGTTGGTGCAGATATCACTGAATTTTTAGAAATGTTTAAACTTCCTGAAGCAGAACTTGCTCCTTGGATCAAAAGTGGTTCAGATGTTTTTGATTCATTCGAAGATATTAACTTGCCAACCATAGTTGCACTTAATGGTTTTGCCCTAGGCGGCGGTTGTGAAATGAGCTTAGCTTGTGACTACCGTATTGCCGATACAACATGTTCTATTGGTTTACCAGAAGTTAAATTAGGCCTTATTCCTGGCTTTGGTGGCACAGTACGTTTACCAAGAATTATTGGCGCTGATAATGCTGTTGAATGGATGTCTACGGGTAAAGCGTTTAAACCAGAACAAGCTATGGCTGTTGGTTTACTTGACGCCGTTGTTGCTCCTGAGCATTTACGTGAAGCCGCTATAAAAATGCTTAAACAAGCAATGGCTGGAAAATTAAATTGGCAAGCTAAACGCCAAAAAAAACTAGAAGCATTAAAGCTTAGCCCTGTTGAAACGATTATGACCTTCAATACGTGCAAAGGTATGATCGCAGCTAAAGCAGGCAAACATTACCCTGCACCTATGATGATGGTGAAAACTATTGAAGCTGCTGCTTCTTTAGGTAGAACAGAAGCCATGCTCATCGAGAATGCTAACTTTGCAAAATTGGCTAAAACTGATGCTGCAACGGCCCAAATTGGCTTGTTCATGGCAGACCAAGTTGTTAAAGGTAAAGCTAAAAAAGCCGCTAAAATGGCGACGAAGAAAGTCAGTAAAGCTGCTGTATTAGGTGCTGGTATTATGGGCGGTGGTATTGCATACCAGTCTGCTTATAAAGGCACGCCAATCATCATGAAAGACATTAATGATGCTGCACTCGATTTAGGTTTGAACACTGCATCGGGCATTTTAACTAAACAAGTTGAACGCGGCCGTATGAACGCGAAGAAAATGGCTGGCGTATTAAATAATATCACTCCAACATTAAGCTACGATAGTGTAAAAGGCGTTGATATCGTCGTTGAAGCCGTGGTAGAAAATCCTAAAGTGAAAGGTATGGTACTCGCTGAAGTAGAAAGCCACCTTGATGAAGATGCCATTCTAACGTCTAACACTTCAACGATTTCTATCGATTTATTAGCGCAAAGCGTTAAACGTCCACAAAACTTCTGTGGTATGCACTTCTTTAACCCAGTAAACAAAATGCCTTTGGTTGAAGTGATACGTGGTAAAGATACGTCTGACGAAACTGTTGCAGCTGTTGTTGCTTATGCCGCTAAAATGGGTAAATCACCGATTGTTGTTAACGATTGTCCTGGTTTTTATATTAACCGTGTTTTATTCCCATACTTTGCTGGTTTTAGCCAGTTAATGCTTGAAGGCGTTGACTTTTCTGCTGTTGATAAAGTGATGGAAAAACAGTTTGGTTGGCCAATGGGCCCAGCCTACTTACTGGATGTTGTCGGTGTCGATACGGCTGATCATTGTACCGGTGTTATGTCATCTGGTTTCCCAACACGTATGGCTAAAATTGAAAATGACCCGGTAAGCACCTTATACGCTAACCAACGTTTAGGTCAGAAAAATGGCAAAGGTTTCTACGACTACGGTAAAGACAAACGTGGTCGTCCGACAAAAGTTGCTGCAGCTGATGCTTACACATTATTTGCCGGCACTTGTGCTGATAAAAAAGAATTTAGCAGTGAAGACATCATTGCTCGCTTGATGATCCCTATGGTAAATGAAGTAGTACGATGTTTAGAAGAAGGTGTTGTTGATACCGCCGCTGAAGCTGATATGGGCTTAATTTACGGTATTGGCTTCCCTCCATTTAGAGGTGGCGCAATTCGTTACTTAGAAACATTAGGTTTAGATAACTTTATTGCACTGGCTGATAAGTATGCTCATTTAGGTGAAATTTATCAGGTAACTGATGGATTGCGCGAAATGGCTACATCAGGTAAATCTTATTTTAAAACAGACGTTAAAACAGCATAAGCTAAGGAGAAAATCATGAAAGAAGTAGTCATTGTAGATTGTATTCGTACACCAATGGGACGCTCTAAAGCTGGCGTTTTTCGTAATGTTCGTGCTGAAGGATTGTCAGCACATTTAATGCAACAGCTCCTTGTTCGTAACCCTAATTTAGACCCTTCACTTATTGAAGATATTATTTGGGGTAACGTTAAGCAAACTAAAGAACAGGGTTTTAATATTGCCCGTAATGCTCAGTTATTAACGGACATTCCAAAAACAGTTGGCGCAGTAACGGTTAATCGTTTATGTGGTTCATCAATGCAAGCTTTGCATGATGCAACAACCAATATTATGTGTGGCCAAGGCGATGTATTCATCGTTGGCGGTGTTGAACATATGGGACATGTTCCTATGATGTACGATGTCGACTTTGATCCTGCACTAAGCAAATATATTTCTCGTGCCGCGGGTAACATGGGCTTAACCGCTGAGTTATTAGGTAAGCAATACGGTATTACGCGTGAGCAACAAGATGCGTTTGCCGCGCGTTCACATAGAAAAGCTTATGAAGCACAACTTGCTGGCCGCTGGGACAACGAAATTGTTGCCACTCAAGGACATGATGCCATGGGCGCATTAACGCTTGTTGAGCATGATGAAGTTATTCGTCCTGATACAACTATTGCAACACTTGCAGGTTTACGTCCAGTATTTGATCCTGTAAACGGTACAGTAACAGCGGGTACTTCATCAGCGTTATCTGATGGTGCGTCTGCAATGTTAGTGATGTCAGCAGACCGTGCTAAAGAGCTTGGTTTAACACCACGTGCTAAGATTCGTGGTATGGCTGTTGCGGGTTGCGATCCTTCAACCATGGGCTTTGGTCCTGTACCAGCAACGAATAAAGCATTAAAACGAGCTGGTTTAGCGTTAGCTGATATTGAATTAGCCGAATTTAACGAAGCCTTTGCTGCCCAAGCATTATCATGTGTAAAAGCATTAGGTCTAGAAGACCGTGCTGAGGATATGATTAACTTAAACGGTGGTGCAATAGCTTTAGGTCATCCATTAGGCTGTTCTGGCTCACGTATCACGGGTACCTTATTGAACCTTATGGAAGGTCAAGATGTAAGCATAGGTTTAGCAACTATGTGTATCGGTTTAGGCCAAGGTATTGCAACGGTAATTGAACGCGTTTAATAGTAAAATTTAACGACGTATTATCAATATAATAAAGCTCACTTCTGTGAGCTTTTTATGTTCAGGATGAACGGTATGCCATGATCACATGGATGTGAAAGAATGACGATGTTCATGATGGCCTTTCTCAGACATCCTGTCTTTCAAGGCATTAGTGCATCCTTGCACGTCAACGGTATTTTTATTGTTCCAGACAAAAACTAACTACCTACATCCATTTAGGCAATGTCATGATCACATGGCCATTCTTAGGCATCCATGCCTTCATGGCATTAGTACTTCCATGTACGTCGATGTGAAAGAATGACGATGTTCAGGAAGACCGATAAAAATAATTCATTAATCTTTGTAATAAAATCGTAAAAAGTAAGACTAGGTCTATAATATTTGCTGAAAATAATATCGAGCCTTATGCGTACTCCTATCAAAAAGCGTCTCCAATTTTTAACTGTAGCAGTGCTAGTTTATGTTCTAGGATTTCAGTTTCTTCCTGAGAACCTCAGC
>Ga0209396_1003026_pt1 | contig 17246 bp, 20 predicted proteins | sample GOMGulsemesocosm_6_FD_184638 | JGI IMG/M metagenome (GOLD analysis project Ga0209396, IMG submission 184638) | Methane-oxidizing microbial communities from mesocosms in the Gulf of Mexico - GOM8C Gulf of Mexico (SPAdes) (version 2) | ecosystem: Environmental > Aquatic > Marine > Cold seeps...
TCTGAACTGAAATAGTACTTAATTAAACATTCGATCATGACCATGCCCTCTTTATTGAAACATAACTCATAATTGCCACTTTGAGTTTCAGGTAACACTTATACGTAAGACAGGCCCCAACGTGCTTTTCTCCAAATTATTTTTGGATTTATTAATGCATCAATACCTATTTCATTACGATTTTTGAAGGGTGTAAAATCAAAACCCGTCTGGCCCGCGCCATCGCGATTATCATCTGCAGGAATAATTACACCACCCAGAAAAACTAACCCTGTTGTGAGAAATCAGAATACTCAGCGAATGGCCGTTATGGGTCGGATTCTGCCCTTCGGCGATGGCTGGCACGTAGCGCGAGGGTGTTGAATTCAACCCCGGTCAGGTCAGAATCCAGGCCGTCTCGAAACTTAGATTCGGACGCCTTTGTGCTGTAAGTCCCTAAAGCTGATGGTGCATATTATTAGTTTCGTTGCTTTCATCCTTTTCGTTGTCCTGCCTGGCGGCATCATTTCGGGCGGCAGCAATGGAGTTCAGATAGTTTTCATCCACATCACCGGTCACGTATTTGCCGTCAAACACCGAGCAGTCAAACTGTTCGATAGTGGAATCGCCGCCCTGAGTTGAGGCTACCAGGTCAGCAAGATCCTGATAGATGATCCGATCGGCACCGATCAGCGCTCCTACTTCTTCATCGCTGCGGCCGTGAGCGATCAGCTCGCTGACAGAGGGCATATCGATACCGTAGACGTTGGGGTAACGAACCGCCGGCGCAGCAGAGGCGAAATAAACGTTTTTTGCGCCCTTCTCCCGTGCCATTTCTATGATTTGTTTTGAGGTTGTACCGCGGACGATAGAGTCGTCCATCAGCAACACATTCTTACCCTTAAATTCCAACTCGATGGGGTTAAGCTTACGGCGCACCGTTTTTTCCCGCAGTTGCTGACCCGGCATAATAAAAGTCCGACCGATATAACGGTTCTTGATAAAACCTTCCCTGAATTTGACCCCCAGTGCATTGGCCATTTCCATCGCCGCTGTACGGCTGGTTTCGGGAATAGGAATAACGACATCGATATCATGGTCCGGCCATTCACGCAGTATCTTATTGGCCAGCAGCTGGCCCTGCATCAGTCGTGCTTTATAGACCGAAATACCATCGATGATGGAATCGGGGCGCGCGAGATATACAAATTCAAACAGGCAGGGGTGTAATGCGGTGCCTTCCGCGCACTGGCGGGTAAACACCTCCCCGTCCTGGGTGATGTAAATCGCTTCTCCGGGGGCAAGATCCCGCACCCGCGTGAAGCCACTGATATCAAGCGCCACGCTCTCTGAAGCCACCATGTATTCAGTGCCCTGTTCAGTTTCCCGCTTGCCATAAACAACCGGACGAATACCGTTGGGGTCACGGAAGGCCATAATCCCATAGCCGGTGATCATACCCACCACCGCATAGCCGCCACGGCAGCGTTTATGAACCTGGGTCACCGCCGTAAAAATATCGCCGGCGCTGGGCTGTAGTTTTCTGAGGCACTGCAGTTCATGAGCAAAGACGTTGAGCAGTACTTCTGAATCCGAGTTCGTGTTGATATGCCGCAAATCGGTTTTGAAGATATCCTCAGCCAGTTCTTTGGCGTTAGTCAGGTTGCCATTGTGGGCCAGCGCAATACCGTACGGAGAGTTAACATAAAATGGCTGAGCCTCTGCCGCGCTGGAACTGCCTGCCGTCGGATAACGCACATGACCTATGCCCATATTGCCCACCAGGCGACGCATATGCCGGGTTCTAAACACTTCGCTGACAAGCCCGTTATCTTTGCGCAGATGGAACCGCTCGCCCTGACAGGTCACCATGCCCGCAGCATCCTGGCCACGGTGTTGTAAAACGGTCATGCTGTCAAACAACGTCTGATTCACATGGTCTTTGGCAACAATACCCACTATCCCGCACATTTTACGTACCTCATCAACATCTTCTGAAAGCATCCCGAATTAAAATTCGCTATCTGATAAGTATAAGAAGAATAAAAGGCCTTTTCCAGAAAGCCAACGCCCCTGATCTGCCAAATTCTCTGTGATATTGGCCTCTAAACCTCAACTTTAACATCGCTGCTTCAGCATCCTTTCATCACTTGAGCAGTAGTCATTCGCTCCGATCTACCTACAGGCCAAGCACAACCCTGCCGCCTGTTTCGCAGCATAGCCTGTCTTTCATCATCAATCGAAAAGGTTAGGTTGTGATGGTGCTCTGACATATTCTGCGAGTGAACGGCTGCTATGGAGAAGGCATATTCCAATTACCCGAACGTCTCTTAAGGGTGGTGGGTTCAACTGACAGTCGAAAACAGTCATTAGCTGCGATGCCACATTGAATAGATTGAAGTGGCACTGAAAGTTCGCTCTGTGCCAATAACAGTCACTCAACGCCAACAGCAGGCGCGCGCTTTATAGCGCCGCCTAACTGTTATTGTTATGCCCTACTGCTTAAGCACGTTAATCTGAGTAATACAATCAGATAGGCACAACCTTGTTTGCACACGGCCCCTTCTGGCCTTGTCCGACTTCGTATTCTACTTTCTGTCCGTCATTGAGCGTTGCATAGCCGCCCCCGCTCTGGATTTCAGAATGGTGTACGAACAAATCTTTCCCTCCATCGTCTGGAGTGATGAAACCGAAACCTTTGTCTGCATTGAACCACTTTACTGTTCCTGTACTCATCTCACATTTTCCTCGCTAAATTTATATTAATTAAACTGCTGTATTCTGATTTTTTACAGAACTCTTTAACAACACATATCATAGTTGAAAAGTAGTCGTTCGTTTAATCAACCACACTTACCCAGAGCTTCGCTTTATCCATATCCTTATTTGCATAGATCTTGACGGGACAGGGCACAAAGACACCAAAAATCTTCGCAGCATTGGCCACCCAATTTACATCGCTGATCACAGCCACCTTTTCAAAGGCTGTGATATGACTGACACCCAATTTAGCATCATCCCACAGAGCTGCCGCCGTAAAACCTGTGAATGCCGGCCCCATATGGTAAAGCATACGAATCTTGTCATTATCTTTCAGCTTTTCAACCACCAGCGGCGTTAGCACCTTATCATAATCATCACCCGTCACCTGGCCCTGTACACTCACCGCAACCACGTTACTTGGCATATCTTCGATAATATCCATCATAGGGTTTACCTCCTGTGTCGCGCTATAAATCAAGAGAACTCTACACGCCTGATTTAGCAGCGTAACGCGCAATGAGAAAAGAGGGATAGGATCATTTTGCAGAACTGTTGGATTATTATGTTCAAGACCCGCAGCGATCAAATCATCCCTGCTGCTCACCTTTAAGTCAGCGCCCTAGAAAGCACCTAGCATTAGCGCTCATATACATTAGCTCAAACTTTATGGGACACTTTTATTGAATGGGGATGACCAACGTTGACAGCCGGCTTTGTGCCAACAACGAACGTTCTGGCTCGGTGTAAAAGCGTTATAAATTACAAGGGATGTAACCCTGATCTTAATTGCTTGCAATTTCATACCTAGAGCAAAGCACATAAGTCTTATACAATAAAACATCAGTTGGGAGGTGTATTATGATCTTTCGATACTTTGTTGTTTTTTTGTTTTTATTCCTATCCGCCTGCTCCTATGGACCAGCGAACTTGCACGATGCGGCCTATGATGGAGATTTAGCCCGAGTTGAAGCGCTGGTAAACCAAGGTGTGGATGTTAACCAGAAAAATGCCGATGGCGCATATCCGTTAAACTACGCTGCGGCTGGCAATCAACTGGAAATCTTACGCTATTTAATCGCTCAGGGCGCGAATGTGAGCGCCCAAGACGATGAAGGCGAGACCGCACTACATTGTGCTACCCGTTATGGTGGTGGTCAGGAAGATACTGTCAGCCTGTTATTGAATGCCGGTATTGACAAGGAGCTTATAAATGTTGAAGGCAAAACCGCACTGGACTATGCGCGAGAAAAAGAGCAGGCAGCGTTAAAGTTATTGCGTTAATCCGCATTCAAAGCTAGAAGCAATCTATATCTCCAGCAAAGCGTGGCGCTTGTAGAGTACCCGCATATGTTATGCCTAGAATACTAGTACCTTGCCAGATTTGCCGGCAGGATACTCCCGAGCACCTCTTGTGTGCCGAAGACGGACAATGTTGAATCCCAAAGGGGCAGAGTGTTAATTGTTAGCGCCCCCATACTAAGGGCTATCCGTCAGCCGCGCGTCGACTGCACTTCGTGGATACAGTCACACTTAATACCTGCCTTCGCATGATGCTTTTCGATTGCTTCGATGTTCGGTGCGTCCAGCACGCAATAAATCTTGTTGTCCTTCTCGCTGAACAGGATATCGTGGTGCGTGACCCCGAACTCGTCGGGTGGCGCATTCTGCAGCTCGTTCAGGACGTCCGCCGAGAACGGCTGCATGGGGTGGGTATCGATGAACTTTGGCATGGCTGTCACCTCCTCTTTAATGGATGATGAGTACCTCTCAACGACACTTATTATACACGGTCTTCAGCAATATGAGGCGAATTTGACACATGTTGACCTATGTCTGATTCGGATCGAGAGCTGCCATTAGCTACGATGCCGTATTGAGTAGATTGGGATGGTGCTGGACGTCTGCTCTGTGCCAAACTCGGACGTTCAGCAACATAAAGAAAAGTACCGCCGAAGCAGGGCTATCTGTCTACTCCGACTATGGGTCTTATGCCATCGGTTACAGGTGATCACCAAACCAAGTGCTGCGGAACGATTTTTAAACAGCAATACATTCGGTAGGCCGCTCAAACACTCCCTTTTCAACAAATGACAACGCCTTATATTGCTCGACAATTTTCGACTCGAAGAGCCCTGTTAGCGGGCTATCAAAGTCAATCGTTACACCGGTATCAAAGAAAGGTAATGCGGTTTTCAGCTGCGCGACGATATCGCTATCCCGCTCCAGAACAACAATCCCCTGCGCCCCCATAAGAACAACTGCAATGACTGCTTTAAACATCACCGACGCCCTGGCAAATATTTGATTCGCTAGTCTACTGCGAATTTTCATGGTGACTCCAGTGGCAATTTTACTGCACTCACGCGGACCTCGAGTTAGGGCGGCAAGAGTCGATTTGATGTATAGTCAGAGAACGGTTTCAGACATTTTAAGCCCTGATATAACCCTTGTAATGGCGTATGACTGTTATGCATCAGTCGCAAACAACAGAACCCTGCCCGCCCGCAAAAAACAACACCTGTGCGTGTGTGGCGCTATCGCCCGAGCTGCTGACGTTGCAGGAGCGCATCGGTCATTTCCACTTTCGCCAGCGTCTTGGCATTGAAACGGCCAATGAGCCAAAAGTATTTGGCCAGGGCCGCTCCTTTTTTCATATCGAAAACTGGACATCGGCGCCAGGCCTCATCAAAGCTTGTCTGCGGTTATCACTGCTGAGCGAACGTGGCAAACGCAACGCCCGGGTAATCAAAATCGTTCACAATGACATTTCACTACCAGGCTTGCCCTCTGAATTTGACGGCTTCCGCCTGCTGCATCTCTCTGACTCGCATCTGGATATGCATGAAGATACCCCACACGCGTTGATCAAAGCGGTGCGTCAAGTCGATTACGACATTTGCGTCTGGACCGGCGATTTCAGAAACAAAACCTATGGCCCCATTGATGCTGTGCTAAGCGCAATCGATCGCGTTAGAACTCACCTCAAGGGGCCCGTTTATGCCGTCTTGGGCAACCACGACAGCATCCGGATGGTGCCCGCGATGGAGCAGCTGAATATTCGGCTGCTATTAAATGAAAACATCAAAATTGAACACCACGGCGCAACACTTTATTTAGCCGGCATTGATGACCCGCATTATTTTCGGACCGATAACTTCGAAAAAGCCGCGCAGGACATCCCCGAAGAGGCCGTATCTATTCTGCTGGCCCACTCACCGGAAATATACCAGCAATGCGCCTTTGCCGATTTTGACCTGATGTTTTGCGGCCACACCCATGGCGGTCAAATCTGCTTGCCCGGTGGCCGTCCTATCACACTGAATGCACGCTGCCCTAGATATGTGGGCTCCGGCAATTGGCGCTACGATCAGTTACAGGGCTACACCTCAACGGGTTCTGGCACATCAGTTGTCGATGCCCGCTTCAACTGCTCCCCCGAGATCACCGTTCACCGGTTACGCTGCGGCTAATCGTACGTATGCCTATTTTGTAGACAGTAAGTCAAAACGATCAATCAAGTACGACAAACACCACTCCGTCACACAAAATCCCGCCAAAATCATCACGATATCCCAGCCATTCAGCGCAAATTGCGTCTTAACTAATAACAACGGTAGCAGTGCTTCCGGTAGCTGATCCAAACCCAATATCACGCCATGCGGCTCAACCCCCAAGCGACGTTTAATAAAGCTGGATAACAGGTCACCCATCATCGCGCCGCTAGCTATTAACAGTCCGCTCAGCCAGGACACGTCAAGCATTAGTGCCACTAATGTCGTTGCAGTAGCGGCGGACAACAAGCCAAGCACGGTCTTGCGTGAACCAAACAATCGCCGACCATCCATAAAATTCAGCCCACAATCGACAGGCATGAGAAGCCTCTCGCGCAGCATCATACGTGCGACCACCGGTGCGCCATTAGCCATCAGAAGCAGTACAAATAACGTCAAGAAAGCCCCCATATCCTCAACACACAGTGTAGCAAACCACTGCTCGCTTACATTTTAGACATAAAGTGGCACAAATTGTTATCAAGCTGAATTACAGCGTTTAAATTTAGGATTAGAATGCTTTGAAGCAGAGTAAAAACGTTCGGAGTGTGATATAAATTTTTGGGTGGCCTTTATTTACTATAAGCCATTATCAATTCTACGTGAAAGGCGAATTTTGCAGCCGTCTCCAGCAGCTTGGCAGGCAAACTGATCAACACAGGATCACTAATATGTCGGTACAACGCACCATAGAAAACAAACTGAGCGAAGAACTCAATCCAGAGTTTCTGGAGGTTATCAACCAAAGTGCGGAACACGCGGGTCATCTGCACGGCAAAACCGACAGTCACTTTAAAGTGGTGATTGTTTCCAGCGCTTTTACCGATGTGCGTCCGGTTGCCAGGCATCAGAAAATCTACAAAATTCTGGAGCAGGAAATGAACAACCCGATACATGCGCTGGTGCTGCAAACATACACCCGAGAAGAATGGAAAAACGTCTAACAGCTTGGTCAGTGGTTATAACTTTCTGACGATATCGCCCACCCGTACCGTGCCGGGTTTCACAACTTTGGCATTGATGCCGCGTAAATTAAGCTCCTTCCCGACGGGGGAATTCACAAAGCGCATTGCATCTAAACCGAAACGCATAACAAATTTTTCACAACCCGTGTGCGGCACAGGTGTGACCTCAACAATCGTCGAACCAATCGAAAGGCGTGTTCCCGCTGGCAGATTATTACTACTTAAATCCATATCAATATAAAGCTGATCACCGCATAACTTCCAGTGATCCGGGTCTTGCGTAATCAACGCCGTCACACGGGAATTCATAATATTCAACTGCATCTCAGGATCTGGCATGCCATCCGGTGTATTGGCGCCACGCATTGACCAATTATCGCCCACCAACCCTTCGGCTAGATCCAGCTCGCCCTCAACCAACACTTCTCGCTGGCCGGTCGCAGGCCGACACACGATATGATTCAGGACGCCATTGTTTCTAGGCGACAGGCGAAGTTCAGGTAAAGCGGCCTCAAGCTGCTCCTTGCCCAAGTGCTCCACCGTCTCAGAGCCCGCTTTTCATAATCTTTTTGAAGCCGCTGAAATTCAGTAGATACCAAAAGGTCAGGCCCACCATAAAGCCAACAAAGGTAAACAGCTCAAACGCAGTTGCAACCCCGTCATATCCTGCAAAAGGCATCACCATTAAGATTGGAATGTCGGCAATAAACGCCCCGCCAAAGGATAATGAGAATACATTCACACGCTTCTTCTTCAATAACAGGCGATAGAAACGATAGGCGATAAAGAATTCATAGAGATATACCACCGGCATGCCGCCGATAATAATCATCAGCACCCCGCCAAGGTAATCCAGCAAACCGTCGTCAAAATTAAACCCGGAGATATCGGCAAAATAAGCATAGGTCAGGAATGCAAACGGCATCATTAAGGGGGCTAAAACAAAAGCTCTATCTTCGCGAGTCATAACACTCTCTTTTACGCTTACGATGAAGGTGAATATCAATACCTGATTATATTCATAAACCAAGGTGAGAGTTTGACTATGATCAACGGCAAGGCGTAAAGATGAGGGAATTTGTAGGCAGCCCGGCTCGGGAGAGCAACTGAAAGGGCCTTTGGCTTTTAACCAACTGGCCTGTGCTTAACCCCCCTCCCTTTTAACTTTTAACAGACAAATGAACCTTTTGAACAGAAAAGACAAGCAATAACCTGGCGACAACAACGATTGCTGCGAAGATTAACCCAAAGAAAACTCCAAACGTAAAACCACCCGTACCTGCGATAGCCGCAAAAAAACTGACGCAATAGGGAAATAAAATCGCAAACAAGCCCGCTGACAGGTAGAAGGATTTTTCCAGTTATTCGCCATATATCATCACGTCAATTGATAGGAAACGGATGAGAATGACTCCAGTCTAGAGAGCGCTACTAACGTGTACTTGATGCCTGTCAATTAGCATTCCGTATTACTAATTAAAACCTCAGATTGAAGATTTCCTGCCTTTTACGAGCGCTTTAATTTCAACAATGGAATCCCAGGCTAACCGGTCAGAGGAAGATCAAAAGGTAATGTTATTGCTTCAAATGTTTTCCACAGATTCTGTGGATAACTTTGGGGGTAATACCTGAGTAGGTAACGTAAATAGGTGCTACAACTGACATTCATGCAATTTGTGTATTTTTTGACCATTTAAAATAAAGCCTTTATTTTCAGCAGCTTACAATTGTCAACGGCATCGATAGCAAAATTAATACAATTTAGTTATTAAAATGATATTGCTTTTTACAGGGTGTGCATAAGACCTAGCAGCAAGGGTTGCAGCCGGAATTAGTAAGTATTATAGGAAGAGCATCATCGATATTATTTTCTAAAATCCAACAGTGTTGCACCACCGGTTTTTTGAGTAGAAAATTAAAACAACACGCTATGCTGACACTTAACCGATAACCGGGAGATAGTCATGCCTGAAGGTATAAAAGGTAAAGGCCATTGCCTATGTGGTGCGGTACAGGTCGTTGTAGAAACCATGAGCTGTAAAGTCGGTGCCTGCCACTGTAACACCTGTCGAAAGTGGTGCGGAGGCCCTTTTATGGCAGCCGATTGCGGTACCAAGGTTTCATTTGTCGGTGAAAAGAACATCACCGTGTTTGATTCGTCCGCGTGGGCTGAACGCGGCTTTTGTCAAAACTGCGGCACGCATCTGTTTTATCGTTTAAAAGAAAGCCAGCTCTACTACATGCCGGTCGATTTGTTCGATGAGGGGCCGAAACTGGTTTTTGATAGTCAGGTTTTTATTGAGGAAAAACCAAGCTACTACTGTTTTGCCAACAACACTAAAGAAATGACCGGTGCCGAGTGTTTTGCGGAATACGGCGGCGGTGAAGAGTGAGCTCGCTCAGCTGAGAATTTGATCTGTAGATTATTGGAATCTATACGGATCCCAATAAAGCCATGCCGACTTTTGGGAAAAATCAGGACTAACTACTCAGAAGGTCCGGCATAAAACACAGAAATAGCCAATGCTTACAATGTTCGTTATGAGTTGTCAGCTCAATCGATCGATGCAACTCATGTGAATCGAGAATTTAAATACTGAAAAACACCCAGCAGCTGGGTGTATTCTTACAGGCATAAAAAAGCCCAGCTAATGCTGGGCTTTTTATAAAATGGCGGAGGGGCAGGGATTTAGCAATAAAACCCATAAACCATTTATTATCAGCAGGTTATACCACTCGCAAGCCTGCGTTCTGTACCAGCTCTCTGTACCAGTTTTAAGTAACTTTATAGTAAAGGATGGTACATCAAGGTTAGGGTTAGGGCTATGAACATAGCACCAGCGTCTGCTTTCGACTGTGATCTCAACGGGCCCCAGTTTTCTAATTACAGTATTTGAGCGGAAGGCGCGCTAAGCCACCCTCCCCTCATTTATATGATCTTAATTAATTGCCTGCTTGTGGGCTGACGCATCCCCCACATGATGTAGGCGGTTATTTGACACGTCCTGCTTAGCAATGTAGTTCTGAGCGACTTTTCTTGACTCTTGCTTGTGATTAGACGCATCACCAACATGATGCAAGCGCGTACCTTTAGGCTCAGTTACTTTGCTTAGGTGCTCTTTATTGATTTTTTTGTGCTCTGGCTTATGCTTGGACGCATCACCTACATGATGCAAGCGCGTATTCTGCACGCCATTTTTTGCATCCGGCCCCGGTTGAGCGTATTCAGCAACAACGTTCACTGAGCCCAATGATAGCCCACAGGTAATAACTGCTGAAAGCAGTGCTGTCTTAATGTTTTTCATGATAACTCCAATGCCTTTGAGGCAGTCAATTTAAAAACCGTTTAGCTCTCATGTGCAAAAGCCAATACCGATAAAAACAAGCGGTACTGGCTTGATACAGGCTGCTTAATTACCATGCGGACAGAGAAGCGAATATGTGCGCTATTTAACCGGCTTTTAAGAAAGTCGTCTTTGATTCAAATCTAATCGTAGGTGTACCTCCATGGGCATATCTCCCTGTGTTTCGGGGAGTCTTGGGGGGGGGTTAAATGACCGCTTAGAAGGGTGATTTATTGGGTTTCTAGAATGTCCGCTTTTGGCCAGGTTTCCGGAGCCATATTGGTACTTGCCGGTGTTCTCGTGATGTATTGGCGTCATTCCTACGGAAGTTTTAAGGCGACCCCATAGACCACCGCCTGAATTCCTATTAAGACTGTAAAGCTTTCTGTGTCAGTAACATTTCATCGCTGCCCAAAGTGTTTCAGTGTCCGTTAATAGCACATTACAGACAGTGGCGATAACCAGCACCCGCTAAAGCCCCCACGACATTCCAGCAATAGTCTTTGAAGCATGAACGACAAAAACTAAATAATTATGCTGAAGACCGAGGTATTCAGAAGATGAACAATTGGGCTCATTGACTCAATACTGTATGATCCCGGCCTTTCTTAGACGTGGTTATTAAAAGTATAAACACGGTTATGCCACGACCTATATTTTGTAGCGTTTAGCCATTAACTTTACATGGATTGTATTAATGAACATAAGTGATAACTGTTTGGATTGCGGTAAAAATTACGTGACAACCCGTGCAAATGTTCAGACAACATGCCCTCACTGCGCCTCTAACTCAAACCAAAGTTCGGAAGAGACATTGGCAATCAAGCGACGCCTTCAGTTGATTTTGAAGCAGGAGCAGGAGCAGGAGCAGGAGCAGGTGCAGGTGCAGGTGCAGGTGCAGACAAGCACTCAAAATTCAAAAAAAGAAAGAGCCTTGTCTTTATGGAAACGACTTATAGTAAAGGTTAAGTAATTAAACTGAAGTTATTCAGTTAATTGCTAAATTGAAAGCAGCCCTAAATCTACTCTAATAAAATTTACGCCCCGCTACTGTTTAGCAGTACTTAGAGTTCGTCTACTTTTGGCACTATAGGAGGCGTTAGGGGATTACGTTGTTGTTTATCCTTGAGCGACCGCTTCCGACCCATAGCAGACTCCTGACTAGAAGCGTCCTTGCCTCCCGGAAAAGGTCATAACAGGTCCTAGCTAATTAGGCATTGCTCTTCTTTTTTACTTAGTGCGGATGAAAAGGCTTCCAGTGTTTTTTTATTAGCCAGCTGGATAAATTGCAAAAAGTCCTGCAGATTGGTGGCGGCATCGTCGCGGGAATGGAAAGGACCAATATCGACGCCTTCGCGGGTATTGAAATACCAAAGATTTTTCATATGGAAAATACGTGACGAGCGCGGTGGCGTTTTGCCGGTTTCATTTTTGCGATTAGACTTCATTTAGCATCCTTCATTTATTCTATGCGATTAATTTGTGCAGAGCTTAATGTTGTTATACCAAACGCGACCCAAAACAGAAGGAGGGTCTATCCCTTGCGTATTGAATATCCTTAACTAGAAAATACTAATAATTTTTATACCCCAACCCAAAAACCCCAAAGATGTAGAACCATTGGGCTCGGAACCAGCCTTCTAGTTACTTTTGAGTGGATAAACATATGTAAATGTTGTTTTGAGTAGAAATATACGAGACAAGGTTATATCAGGCTGTGTTTTTTATTGCAAATTAATGTCACAAAGTCCCAGCCTGAGTGCGTGCTGCTCATGCCATTTTCTCGGCATAACTCTGGAACGGGAGTGTCCGCTTCAGTTTGTTTGAGGAACACCTGGATCTGGCTATCGGAATAACGAGATAACTGGCAGGCTGCTATTGGCTGAAAGCAGCCGGCCGTCTTCGACTCATAACGACCTTTCACATGCAATAAATCCCGCATTGTGGCTAGGATTAGTTTAGACGAGGTCAGATTGAATATTTAATAACCGTTACGGCCCCTTTATCGGCTATTCTCAAGTCCCCCCAAGGCAGCTGCGGATTAACTAACAGCAAAGGTCAATTCGATCCTTGCGGCTCCTGAACAAAATAACCCTGTAGTTCTGCAAAATGCCCCTGTCCCTCTATTCTTATTGCACGTTAGGACAAAAAGAGACGGTTAGCGAAAAGCACTTAAATGGTCTATAAATAACTTATGGGGCACTTAATGGAGGGTAAAACATGAGCAAGTACATCAATGTGGGCGATGTTATTTTCCTAATAGTCATATCCTTGGCAGGTTACGCCTTTTTGAATTGATTTTTAAAATGCTCATTGTCGGCTTGGGCGTTTAGTATCTGCTCTTGGCACATAGTGACCCATCAACAAAGTATGAGGGGCTGAGATTAGAGCCATTCGAAATTCCAATACGGAAACCTCAACTGCTGGCTACTTTCTTTCAGACATAAAAAAGGCCACTAAGAAGCGACCTAATTCATTGATATGTGTGGTCGGGACGACAGGGATTGAACCTGTGGCCACATACCCCCCAGTGTAATGTTCATTGCCGCACCGGTAGCTTAGAACCTTACCTGACGCCAACGCCCGGACGATGTGATACGTTGATATTGCTTAAAGCACTAAAAGTGTAATTATGCCGGGTGTTAGCCCCATCATATGACCGAATAATAATGTAGTGGTACAAAATGAGGTACAAAGAAACTGATTTACAATCAGACATAAAAAAACCCATTGAATAACAATGGGTTTTTTTAATATATGGCGGAGGGGCAGGGATTCGAACCCTGGGACAGTCGCCCGTCGCTGGTTTTCAAGACCAGTGCTTTCGGCCACTCAGCCACCCCTCCGAAGTGGAACGCATCTTACCTCAACCGGGTAAAGAGTCAACACTGTTCCTTTGAATTTAGCTTTTTTCTTAGTATGATCTGGGCTGTTTTGAAAAATGGTCTCTGAAACAACCCGTAACACTTGAAACAGAGAACTTTGTACCAATTTACTACTCTTAGTCTTTGATCGTTTTATTTATGGAGTTTTACCATGCCAACCAATTTTGATGCCATTGCGCCGAGTAGAGAATCTACTCTTGAGATTAACAAAGTACTGCGCAATACCTATAGCCTGCTTTCCATGACGCTACTGTTCAGCGCAGGTGTTGCCTATGCCAGCATGGCTCTAAACCTGCCTCATCCTGGCCTGATCATTATGCTGGTCGGATTCTATGGTTTGATGTTCGCCATTCACAAGTTCCAAAACAGCTCGATTGGTCTGGTTCTGACCTTTGTCTTCACAGGTTTCCTGGGTTACACATTAGGCCCAATCCTGAACATGTACCTGCAGCTGAATAACGGCGGCCAGTTAATTGCTTCCGCACTAGGTCTAACAGGTTTCACTTTCCTGGGTCTATCTGCTTACGCACTGACGACTCGCAAGGACTTCAACTTTCTGAGCAACTTCATGGTTGCTGGCTTCTTTGTCCTGATGGGCACTATGGTACTGGGTTTCTTCGTTAACATCCCTGGCCTGCAACTGGCACTATCTGCGGGTTTTGTACTGTTCTCTTCTGCGGCGATTCTGTTCCAAACAGGTCAGCTGGTAAACGGTGGTGAGCGCAACTACATTCTGGCAACAGTAACTTTGTACGTTTCTATCTACAACCTGTTCCTGAGCCTGCTGCACATACTTGGCGCAATCAGCGGCGACGATTAATCGATAGTTGCTAAGCTCTTACAAAACCCCGTTCCACATTTGTGTGACGGGGTTTTTATTTTCAGCCTCTGCACTTTTAGAATAGAACGATATGAAATACTCCCTCGCGATCTACGGTGCCCCCTACTCCAGCCAAGCGGCTGATACGGCCTTCAGCTTTGCCGAAGCGGCCATTGCGCGCGGTCACGAAATCTACCGTCTGTTCTTCTATCTTGATGGCGTACACAACGCCTCCAGCCTTGCGACACCGCCACAGGATGAAAATGATCTACCTGCTCGCTGGCAAGCGCTGATCAAAACCCAGAATATTGATGCCGTTGTCTGCATTGCGGCCGGATTGCGCCGCGGTGTGCTGGACAAAGTGGAGCAGCAACGTTACGAAAAAACGGGCAATAATCTCAGCGAAGGTTTTACGTTATCTGGCCTTGGCCAATTAATTGATGCTGGCACTAATTCTGATCGTTTGATCACCTTTGGAGCATAGTGATGAGTAACAGCAAATCGTTTCTTATCGTTAACCGCAAAGCGCCTTTTGGCAGTGCTTTTGCTAAAGAAGCACTGGATGTTGGCCTGATTGCTGCGGCTTTTGGCCAAAAACTGTCGTTATTGTTTATGGACGATGGTGTCTATCAGCTGCTGAAAAATCAGGACCCAAGCGACATCAACCAAAAGAACACGTCACAAACGCTGCCGATGCTGGAAATGTATGATGTGAAAGACATCTATGTTGAAGCCGAGTCGCTACAGGCCAGAAACCTGCAAAGCGACGATCTGCTGATATCGGTGCAAGTTATAGACAGCCAGGCAACCGCTGAGCTGATTGATCAACAGGACATTCTGCTGAATTTCTAATGATTTTACACACTGTTAATAAATCGCCCCTGCAAAATAACAGCCTCGACTCCTGCTTGCGTGTCGCGCAGCCTGATTGCGCTATCCTGTTAATCGAAGATGCCGTTTACGCCGCCACCGACACAGCAAACGGCTTGATATCCGAACAGGTACTGTCACTACACAAAGTCTACGCATTAACACCCGACCTTAAGGCTCGCGGCTTGCTTGAACGTATTAAGCCCGGCGTCGAGCCAGTGGATTACGACGGTTTCGTAGCGCTGACGGAACAGTTTGATAGCGTACAAAGCTGGTACTAGACATGTCCTCAATCGCCAAAGACAATGAGGGTTATCTCAAAAATCTCGCCGACTGGTCTGAAGTGGCAGCCGAAGAAATTGCCGCTGCCGAGGGTATTGATCTCACCGATGCACACTGGGAAGTGATCAAGCTATTGCGCGATGTGCATCAAGAATTTCAGCACACGCCTATTACTCGCGTGTTTGTGAAGTTGATGGGGGATCGCTTGGGCAAAGACAAGGGCCGCAGCATTTACCTAATGAAGCTGTTCCCCGAAACGCCCATGCGTAAATCCTGTAAAATTGCCGGTTTGCCCAAGCCCACGAATTGCATGTAATTTATAATACCTATCAACGATTCCTAGCCATTTCGCTTGTCAGAACAGCCAAAAAAACCACCAAAAACCCTGCTTCAATAATAATAAGTAAAAGATTCCTCACATAGGCTATTTTTCTCTTTGAATATCCATGGAACGTGGTATTATCTCGCGCCTCTTGATTGGGAACAGACAGCAAGCAAAAGCAGGTCTACCAAGGCGTAATACGAAGCCCGCCAGTCATAACAGTTTATGCATCCGTAGCTCAGCTGGATAGAGTACTCGGCTACGAACCGAGCGGTCGGAGGTTCGAATCCTCCCGGATGCACCATATTAAAAAGCCCACTTTATGTGGGCTTTTTAATGCGTGAAATAATCATAAAACTGGCGACACTTATTGGCTGCCCTCTTTAGCCACTCTCTTTCGCAAGGTACAGCCAGGTCTTCACCACCGTATCCGGGTTCAGCGATACACTATCAATGCCTTCGTCCATCAGCCACTTAGCTAAATCCGGATGATCCGAGGGCCCCTGTCCGCAAATACCGATATATTTACCCTGTTTTCTACACGCCTGAATCGCCATGCTCAGCAGCGTTTTAACTGCCTCGTCACGCTCATCGAATAGGTGCGCGATAATGCCAGAATCCCGATCCAGTCCCAGCGTCAGTTGAGTCATGTCATTGGAACCGATAGAGAAACCATCAAAATGTTCGAGGAACTGTTCAGCCAACAAAGCGTTGCTCGGAATCTCACACATCATGATCACTCGTAAGCCGTTGTCGCCACGCTTGAGGCCATTCGCTGCCAACAGATTGACCACGGCCTCGGCTTCGCCCACCGTGCGCGTAAAGGGCACCATGACCTCCAGATTGGTCAGACCCATTTTTTCGCGCACGAACTTAACCGCTTCACACTCCAGCTTGAAGCAATCGGCAAAATCTTCGGAGATATAACGCGAGGCACCACGAAACCCCAGCATCGGGTTTTCTTCTTCCGGTTCGTACAATTCTCCGCCCAAAAGATTGGCGTACTCGTTCGATTTAAAGTCAGAGAAGCGCACAATCACTGGCTTAGGCGCAAAAGCCGCCGTCAGCGTTGAGATACCCTCAATCAGCTTTTGACGATAGAAATCAACCGGGCTGTCATACCCGGCAATGTAACCATCAACCTGCTCGCGGAGCGTATCCGGCAGGCTGTCATAATTAATCAGCGCCTTGGGGTGCACACCAATCGTGCTATTAATCATAAACTCCAAACGCGCCAAACCAATCCCGGCATTAGGAATAAATTGGAAATCAAAGGCGCGATCCGGCGTTGCCACGTTCATCATGATCTTGAAGGGTAAATCCGGCATATTATCCAGGTCGGTGGTGTGTATTTCAAAATCCAGCAGGCCATCATAGATAAAGCCTGTGTCGCCCTCGGAGCAAGACACCGTTACCTCGGCAACACCCTCCAGCTTTTTGGTGGCATCACCACAACCCACCACCG
>Ga0209396_1003028_pt1 | contig 17239 bp, 15 predicted proteins | sample GOMGulsemesocosm_6_FD_184638 | JGI IMG/M metagenome (GOLD analysis project Ga0209396, IMG submission 184638) | Methane-oxidizing microbial communities from mesocosms in the Gulf of Mexico - GOM8C Gulf of Mexico (SPAdes) (version 2) | ecosystem: Environmental > Aquatic > Marine > Cold seeps...
TGTTATTTTTGAGCATGATGAACATTTGCGTTTAACGCCATTAGACAAATTAGCAAGATTAAAAACACTCTTTAGAGAGCCAGGTACAGTTACAGCGGGTAATGCTTCGGGTGTTAACGATGGCGCGGCAGCTGTTATTCTAGCCACCAAAGAAGCCGCTATTAACAATGGTTTAACACCAATAGCTAAAATTGTTGGCTCTGCTGTTATTGGTGTTACTCCTGAAGTGATGGGCATAGGTCCAGCACCAGCAAGTGCAAAATTATTAAAACGTTTAGGTTTAAGCATTGATGATATCGACATTATCGAATTTAACGAAGCTTTTGCTGCACAAGCACTCGCCAGTGCCCGTGAGCTTGGACTTAAAGATGATGACAAACGTTTAAATCCACAAGGTGGCGCTATTGCCCTTGGTCACCCATTAGGTATGAGCGGTACTCGTATTGTACTTTCAGCAGCAAGACAATTAGAGCGCAGCGGTAAACGGTACGCGCTCTGTGCTATGTGTATTGGTGTAGGGCAAGGCATTGCTATGGTTATCGAAAGGTACAGCTGAAAAACATAAGCCAAAGCGATATCAATCGCTAAAGAGTTAAGGGAGCAAACTTCTCCCATAAACAAGATATTGTGACTAGACTGAAAAGTAAGGCTATTGAAAGTCTGATTTTAATCATTAATCCAGTCACTATAAGTAGTTGGCCATTGAGGGGTGTCATGAAAAATATTCTCTGTAATATAGTCTTGATAACATTGTATCTATTACCTCATGTTTCTGCACAAGGTGAAGAATTAGACTCTTTGCTCGATTTAACGTTGAAAGAGCTACTCAATGTAGAAGTTTCTGTTGCCTCGTTAAAGCCAGAAACAGTCATTGAAACTCCTGCTATCGTTTCTCGATACAATCGTATCGACCTAGAAAAAATGGGTATATCCACTTTAAGAGAAATGTTTAATTTCATTCCTGGTGTTATTGTTCAATACTCTCTTCCTGGCTGGGCCACAGTACAAATACGGGGCATTGATGAAGCGTTTAATCAAAAGGTGCTTTTTTTGCTCGATGGCGTTCCTTATCACCAACCTTCGCATTCTCTGATCCCAATGGAAGGTGTGCCGTGGGAATCTATCTCACATGTCGAAGTGATACGAGGTCCTGGTGCAGTTTTCTATGGCTCTCAAGCATCTGGTGGCGTCTTTAATGTCATCACAAAAAAAGATGCCAAAGATAATTCAGCTTCATTGAAAGTGGGGTCTAATAATCTTGTCGAAGGGAGTGGATATTATAATAAAGCACTCTCAGCTGATTCAGCTATCTATATAGCCGCTGAATACAGAAGCGAAGATGGTTACACTGCTACCTACAATGAAGTATTCCCCGAAGTAGGCTTGATAACCGATAACGTAGAGCGTTATTTAGAAAGACAATCTGGGCTATTACGTTACAACAACGATGACTTCATCCTGCAACTTCAAGCTTTTTCTGATGAGACTATCGGCATCAATGATGCCTATACAGACAAAAATACTTTACAACCGCTTTCATTAAGAACAAAGGGATATTTGATTCATGTGACAAATAGCTGGAATACTGAAAGCAGTCAAACAAGCGTATTTGCTGACTATAATCATTATACTTTTGACCTACAGATAAACAATCTTTTTGCTCCAGACGTGCATGCATTGGCCACTAAAGAGGGTAATGGCACGAATGATTATAGATTTAGGTACGGTGGTAGTTTTGCTTACACGATAAATAAATCTCTAGATATTATTACTGGTATTGAGCAAGAAACACGATCGGGAGATGATTATGGCATCTATTTTTTAGATGACCAAACAACCCCTGTGGTGAAATTACTTGAACAAGGTGAGGTGGATGAATTCTCAGCCTATTCACAAGTAGATTACCGCTATCAAAATTGGCGCTTTCTTCTTGGTGCTAGATATACAGATAATGAAAGAAGTGGAAAGAAAACGACGCCAAGAGCCGCCATCGTTTATAAACTTGACCAACATCAATCTTTAAAAGCACTATACTCCACTGGTTTCAACTCCCCTAATCCAACACAAACCAGTATTAGCTCTGCAGGTGCCTTACTCGGAAATGAAGATTTAACCGCTGAAGTAGTGAAAACATTTGATATCGCTTACTCCTATACAAGGTCTAACGTATTATTTGTCGCAAATATTTATTCTTTGACTGCAGAAGATTTCATACAACGAAGATTTAGTGAAGAGCTTGATGCCATTTCATTTTTTAATGAAGGTAACTTTACCCGTCATGGTGCAGAGCTTGATTTCCAAATGGCCAGTCATGACAGTACATTATTCATTAATTTAGCCTATCAAAAAGAAGGTAATAAGGTGTCAACTGATGATAGCGCAGCTTTTAATACACCTAGACTTACGTTTAGTGTCGGCGCAAGTACTGACTTTTGGGAAAGACACAGTGTAGGTGGTGAGGTTTCCTATATTGGCGCACGTCATAATTTAGATAGTTATAGTGTGGTAAACATTAATTACACTGCGCGATTATCAGATATAGAATTATTTTTAATCATTCGAAACCTTTTTGATGAAGACATTGTAAATCCCAATATTTCAAGCCAAGAAAGTGCACTTGTTGCACAAGGTGAAGAAGGCGTAAATGCACAACTCGGTATTAGGTTTCATTTCTGATGAAATGACTTTCTTTGTGCATATTCTCCCTTTGCATAGCAAGCTTTGGATCAGATTACAGATAAAACATTAGCGAAAAGGTTAACCAACGCTTTAGTTAACCTACTTAACCGTTAATATTGCCCTACTTCCTTATTCAGCCATGCTGTAATTAAGTACGATGAAATTGAATCCCCACTACTCATTTTATATTGCGGTGCTTTTGACGCCATTATTTCAGTCTTATTTAGAGAGAAACCTGCAAGTTGCTCTCGCGAAAACCATTGCGCATCTTCTAAGTCATCTTGACTAATATCAATAACATCATTGGTTGCAACCGCAGTAAAACCCAACATAATTGAAGCAGGAAATGGCCATGGTTGAGACTGGATATATTGTGGACTTTCAACAGCGATACCTGTCTCTTCGACAACTTCTCTGATAACCGCTTGCTCTAGAGTTTCACCCGGGTCAACAAAGCCTGCTAAGGTTGAATACATGCCTTGTGTCCAACTAGCCTGACGTCCTAATAAACAACGGGCAATGCCATCGTCAAACATCTTCTCTACTAACATAATGACCGCCGGATCGGTGCGCGGAAAAGTCATATTTCGACAATTAGAACATCGTCTAGCATGCCCTGCCTCTATTGAACTATTAGCGTGACCACATTGACCACAAAACTGATGACTTATATGCCAATAAACCAGTCCTTTAGCAAGTGCTAAGATTGAAGCATCAATAGCTGATAAATTTGCAGTGACTTTTCTCAATTCCTGCCATTGACCTATTTCATTTAATTCTTCTTGAGTAGAAAAACGTAATTTATTAAAGTCGATAGCAAAAATAGACTCAATCGCTGGTTTACTCGTATCTAAGCTACCTTTACCTAAGTAAATGCAGCTATCAACATTTAATGTTGGCAGTTGTGCCTTACTTAAGTAAATAGGAACCGACACCTCTGTTTTACTAAAAAGACTCATGCCATCATTAATCACACAAAATAACGATGCTTCACGATTAAATTCAGTACTTAACCAGCGTTTATTCTTTCGTTGGTTTGTACATCGGTCTAACGGCATATTGCCATAGGCTAATGTCATGATTTATTTTCTTCCTTTAGTCTTTGTGCCCATTGTGAAGACCAATCACCTAATCCAGAGATAATGTCAAATAAGTCGATACCTTGGGGGGATAGTTGATAACCAGCTTGTTGGCTTTCAATAAGCTTTAGTTGCTTTAGTTCTTTTAACCGAGTATTTAATAAAGTCGGAGAAATTTTTTCGCAGCGCTGCTGCAGCTCTCTAAATGTGGCAGGACCACTATGTAAATTCCAAATAATACCTAAAGCCCATGTTCGCCCAAGTAAATCGAGCAATGCCATTATAGGCTTACCGGTTTTAGAGCCTCGCACTGGTGAGCCTGGCAATGGTATTGTCATAGTCCTTCCTGCATTAACAAAAAATACAATAGAAAATATTGTGAATGCAATTATGCTACATTATTTGTAGCAAAGTTACTACAACAACAAAGGATCACTAGAGCAATAATAATTATTTACTATTACTATTTTACACGCTCCATTAACTACTGATTTTATTAACCTTTAGCTCCTTACTCTCTATTTCAACACTGTGAATAGGTAAATAAATATCAAATTGACTGCCTTGGCCGACTTTTGAACTAACATCAATGTGACCGTGGTGGTCTTCAATGATAGACCTGACGATATGGAGCCCTAAACCCGTGCCTTTCCCTACAGGTTTAGTGGTAAAGAAAGGGTCAAAAATACTTTTCAAATTATCTTGGCTAATACCTGAACCATCATCTTCAAACCGAATATTAACCTCTTGTTCAATAATACACGACGATATACAAATACTGCCTTTTGTTTCAATAGCATGTGAAGCATTCACTAGCATATTAATAAAAACCTGCAACAACTTTTGTGGGAAACCAAAAACATTCGCGTTTGCTGTTAAGCGCTTAGTAATTTCTACTTTATATTTAAGTTCATTGGCAACCAGGGTGAGACTTTTTTCAATTAATTCATCAATCGATATTTCTTCGGGTAGTTTATCGTCAATATGCGTGTAATTACCTAAGTCTTTGATAATTTTACTTACTCTTGCTGTACCTTCTAATGTTGATGTAATCAGTGGCTCAATATCATCAAGAATAAAAGCTAAGTCTTCTTCTTGATAAAGTGCTTGTGCACTACTTTTTTCAGAGTCTTGTGTTAACTCTGTATGTGATAGTTTGATGTAAGTGAGTAGCGGCTTAAAATAGTCATTCAGTACATCTAGATTACTGCGAATATATCCCACTGGATTATTGATTTCATGCGCGATACCTGCGGATAATTGACCAATAGAGGCAAGCTTTTCTGCATTTATCAACTGCTCGCTCAATAAAGACAGTGCTTTCTGATCATTTTTCCTTTCATTAATATCATTCAGGGTAATTAAATAATTAACGGAGCACTTGATAACTATTTTCCGGCCGGAAAATTCAATATGAGGGTTTTCGAACCTAGGTGAAAGAAGCGATTCCTCCATGTTTTTTATCGCAATTTCGCTATCAAAATGTCCATCTAGAGTGGCTAATGCCGGCACAAAGTGAAATACCGGTTTATCAATGATGTCAGCTTTATTACTCAGTAATAATTTCTCCGTTTCTGTATTACATTCTTTGATCACTCCATCTTCATCAACAAGCAGTACTGCGCACGGGATGGTATCCATAATGATATTTGCTTTGTCGTTCGCTCTAATAACGTTCAGTCGCTCTTGTTCCGCTTTCTTTTTTTCAATGGTAATGTGCTGAGTAAATTTCTGAATCGCACTTGATAATTCTTTGACCTCGGTAGGCGCCCTACGTTGTCTAAATTCAACGATAGCTTCATCTTCGACAGGTCCTTGAGCTAAAGCAGTAATATTTTCTATAGGTTTTACAATATATTTACTAAAAAAACTAACGATCAATAAAATAAAAAACAAGTACAAGGAAACGACTAAAATGACCCAGCTAGTAAAGTTATCTGTTGCTAATTCACTCTGCTGATTCAACGCACTATTTTCACTAAGGACTTGTTCAGATAACTGTTCTAAATCGCTAACATATTGCGTAGTGACCTTGTCAGATTCAGCAACGGTTGTTTGCCAAAGCTTGGTTTCTTGTATTGATATTTTCGAAAACATATTGACGATATCATCATTTAATTTAATAGCATCGATCAAAGCGTGTACTAAATTTTTACCATCTGTTTTAGATGTTTTCATTTCAACAGAGGTGAGGGTTTTCTTAAGCTGTGTCGATTGCTCTTTTATACCTTTTGCTAAATAGGTTTGCCTACCAGAAAAAAGTAGATCTTGAGTAGTTAACCAAAGCCTCGACATAGTGAAAATATGATTGACTGTTTGTACTAACAAGCGAGATTCATAATGAGCACGTGATAATTGTTCAACTTTTTGATATTGATGCCAAAGGCTTGCAAAGATAATCACACCAGACAATAACGTTGTTATTGCTAAGAGTTGATTATAATTAGAAATTTTCATCATTAATGACCATTTTAGGTTATAGGAATGAGTTGTTACCACTATCATAGCCGAGTGAATTTAAAAGTGCTCTATTCTAAATTCACTCGAAAAGAGCTAGAGTTTATTCAATTCTTCTCCCCACAATATCTCAGTTAACAGTAGAGTTTTCAATGCACACCTTAACACTACATTCGCTAACTCAGGGGCATTTTGTACTTTATCCAACACGTACTTATTTGCTGTAACTCCGTCATTACTTAATAACGCTTTCAACTCTTGATAATTTTTACCAATATATATGCCCTTAAAATCACTACTTTGTGCAATTTTCATATTTTTAGGGCTTCTACAGCGCTGGAAAGTAAAGTTGCTGATCCTTAAATCTTTATCAATCGCCCAGACTATTTCGACCAAGCCCCAATCACTTTGCTCTGATCTCACATGAACATAACCTAATGACTGTTTACCAAGCATAGCAATATATAAAGTATGTTGCCCTAACTCACTAAAATGTAAATCATTACTCGGTAGTGCTGTTTGCACCTGAGCACGTGCATTATCATCTACCGCTTTGACAATTGATAATTGATTAGTTTTTTGCGGATAAAGCTTTGCTATCTGTGATACAGGATCACGTAAGGAGCAATAAGCTATTGCGTTAGCATTACTGGAAAGTAATATTAGCATTAACAACATGGATAATATTTTCATATCAGTACCTATACCTTAACTGTACTCTAGCCAATTGCTTCTTTTTACCGCTAGCCGGAGTATTTAATTGCATTCCACCTGACATGCTCAGCTCAAACTGATTATTAACTTGGTAACTAAAGCCAATGTTGAGCAGTTTATCTGCACTTTCATTCGACTCACTATCCCTAAAAACAAACTGACTATATAGCTTTAATTGATTATTAATGGTGGTTTTATTAAGTTCAACTAAACTGTATTTTTCCTCTTGCCACCCCTGCAACTGATTGTTATTTTCACCAATCGCTAACTCACCTAAGATTCCCCAAGTCGCATAATAGTATTGCCAATCAACTGCTATTCTTTTTCTTGTAACCCCATCAATTTCTCCATTAAAAGCAGATAAACCAAACACAAAATCTAAGTGGCTTAATGAACCTACTCTGCCAGTAACCGCATAGGAGCCATCAACCGATTTAGCCTTGTCTTTGCCACCTAGCGTATAACTCACGTTATACTCTAGGTGATTTATTACCTTATTGAGACTAAGCCCCCAATCCAGCTTACTTCCTAAGTTTTTACCATGATAATAATCCAATAGTCGGCCATTGGTATCAATACTCTCTTCTAAGCCAAAAGGTAGAGTAAAGTGGCCAATTCGTATATTAGGCAACCAATGAGGTCCTGCGGTGTAATTAAGGTGAGCTTCTCTAATGATAAAGTCACTATCATCTTTAGAGGTAAATAAGAATGGTACCGGGATATGGTTTGATAACTTAGTATAATAAACCTGCCCTACTCCGTAACCTATATCCCCAGAGGGGTAGGTAAAAACCTTATGGGTGTCTAAGCCTAAAGCATAAATACGACTCGTATTATCTAATGCCTCATTAAGATTTAATCGAAAACTCCCATCTAAACTCCATCTGAGGTTTTGAGAGAAATTTGCATCACATGTCATCGACATAGACGCCAAAAATAATAATAGATACCCTATGCATGATTTGAATAATAAAGGTTTCATCATTCCCCACTAGAAAAGTAAATTTCATCAATTAGTGATATAAATTAACGCTTACAGCTTCACCGCCAACCGATTAAGTACGACTTCCCCGGTACTCACTGAAGCCGCTAATGAGTATTCGGCATTGATAATCAAGTCATCGGTAAGTGTGTCTTCTAAGTTGGCAATGCCTAAATTAGGATGTAAAAAATCAGGGTTATTGCAAGCTAACAAGATAATTCTCTTTGCAAGTAAAACAGCATCATCCGCACAGGTTTCAATAAGTAAAATAGCGAAGGTATTCTCTCCCCACTTGATTAACAGATCTGATGCCCGACTCTTTAATAAGCCGCTCAAAGCAAAGTCACGATTTTCACTCGATTTATTAGTATCTATTGATTCAATTTTTACTAACAGTAAACTTAATGAGTGTTGAAAGCGCTTAGCTCTAGAAACCTCATAAGTTAACCAACTATCTACAAAAAAGTTTTTCGATAAGACACCATTGCTTTCAGTGTAAGATACTCTTTCCATGTTTTTTTGCTTAAATAAACCTCGTTCAATACGAATGAGTAAGGTTTTTATATCAAAAGGCTTTATCACATAATCATCCGCGCCCGAGAGTAACCCTTGACTTTCTTCTGTTATTTCACAGGTCAGCATAATGATCGTCGTTGCGGCAAATTTGCTATCCCTTCTCAAAAGGCTGCACGCTTTGAGTCCATCCATAATAGGCATACGTATATCCATTAGAATTAAGTCTGGGGAAAAGCTATTAGCTAATGAAATCGCTTCTTCTCCATTACCTGCCTCTATAATAGAGACACGTTTGCTACCTTTATTAAATTGACGGTGAATACCTCTTTTTAACGTTTGCCTAACACCAACTTCATCATCAACTATGAGGACACTTTTTTCTTCGAACATATGAGCTCCTGAGCCGAGAAAAAATAAAGGGAAGTAACGACATGAAATATTCAGCTCTTAATTTGAATATAATCCCCTTCTGAGTAATAGTTAATCTGCAATTGATATACCAAGTTACATAAAATGGCACGAACACACCTTACTCATTGATTTACATGCTTAATACAGGCGATCGGCCAATAAGGAATTGTAAATTAGTAAATAAATATAAAGTAAAATATTGAAATGAGTTCTCAAAATGCAATGCAGGTAGAGAATTTTCTGCCTGACAAAGACTTTTGAGTTTAATGAACGGATAAGCTGGGTTTGTCTATTAAGAAACAGAAAATTAAATTCAGCTGAGCTGAAAATAAAAAGCCAGCTGAATGCTGGCTTATAAATAACGGATATACATTAACGAATAACTAAATTCTTACCCCTTCAATATGCAAAGCCATTTCAACATGTGTTGATGCTGGACCTAAATTATAGCTAATACCATAGTCTGTCAGCTTTAAACTAGTGGTGCCTGAAAAGCCTGAACGATATCCGCCCCAAGGATCTTGACCTTCACCTATTTTTTCAACGGGGAAAGAAATGGTTTTAGTGACCCCCTTCAAAGTAAACTCTCCTGTCACAATCGCATTAGTATCATCACTAAACTTAATGCTTTTGCTGATAAAAGTCGCTTTAGGAAAACTACTGACATTTAAAAAATCTTTACCTTTTAAATGTTTATCTCGCTCGGCATGATTTGAGTCTACGCTTGCCGTGTTTATTTCAATATTTATTTTTGCGTTATTAGGTGCTTTTTCATCATAGGAGAAACCACCATCAAAGCTATTAAAGCGACCTAACAACCAGCTATAGCCTAAATGCTTAATTTTAAATTGTACAAAAGCATGAGCACCTCCTACATCCACTTTATAATCTGCGGCTTGTGCTGTGCTAATTGACAAAGTTGCTAGTGCTGAACAGGCTAATAAACTGGTTGCTAATGCGGTGCTAATTAATGTCTTTTTCATGTGATATCCCTTATTAATGAATGATTGTTTTATTTTTCAATTACTTATTCGTTCTTTAGTGAGAATTTAGTTACCCGGTAGTACTTTTAGCATTCTCAGCAAAGTGGTATTTTTATTAACAAAATGATGCTTAAAGGCGGCGAGTGCGTGACCACCGCTTAGTAAAATTAACGTCCAAGCTAAAATTTCATGGATATTACCGGCAATATCTTCTTGATTAGCATAACTAAATGGCAGCGCCGGTACCGATAACAAACCAAAAACATCTATTGCTCTACCATCCGCAGTTGATATTAAGTAGCCGCTTATCATTAAAATAAACATAAAAACATAAAGCGCTAAGTGGGCATAATGCGCAATATTAACTTCAACGGTACTTGCTGATTTATCGGCATTTTCAGGGGTGATATTGACTGCTCGCCATACGATTCTCAACATTAAAGCGACAAATAACGTCATACCAATATTTTTATGTAAATCTAATGAGCCTTTATACCAAGCATCATAATAAGTCAGCTCAACCATATAGAGACCTAAGCCAAATAATGAAAATACAGTTATCGCCATAAGCCAATGAAGTACTATCGCAACTAACCCATAACTATTCTCGGTGTTTTTTAACATTCTTTTTCCTTGCCGAAGTTGATTGCTTTTTTATTTAGCAACCTAAGCACTTATCAAATTATGAAGCTACTATAATCAATGCCTCCCTATTAAAAAACATCAATAAATGAGAAACTATTGTGCAAATATGCACAATAGTTAATATAAACTTATTAATAATAACGAGTAAATGATGAAAGATATTTCTTGGGATGATTACAAAATAGCGTACCAAGTCGCTATTGATGGCAGCTTAAGCCAAGCAGGTGTGTCATTAAGTATTAATCATGCCACGGTATTGAGACGTATTAATCAACTAGAGCAAGCACTTGAAGTGAAACTATTTATTCGCCACCAGCGCGGTTATAAACTTACCGATGCGGGCTGTGTTTTAATGGATGAAATGCCAGAGATGTTGGCCAAATTTTCCAGTTTAGAAAATAAGCTTCAAAATGTTGAGGGTGATATTAGTGGCGAGTTAAGGGTCACCACGGTGAGTTCATTCTCCCCGGTGATCACGCCAACGTTAAAAGCGTTTATCGAAAAATATCCAAAGATCCGCCTTAAACTCATCTCTACCGATGACATAGTACCGCTCGACTCTGGTGCCGCACATGTCTCATTTCGCGCCGGACCCAGTCCAGTAGGTGTTGATCTTATCGTTAAGAATTTAACTCAGTTGACTACTGCATATTATGCAACACAAGCCTATGTAGATAAATTCGGCCAGCCCAAAACTATCAACGAATTTAACGATCATCAGTGGGTATTACCTACCCCTGAGAAATACCGCATTCCCTTTGTTAATTATGTGGTGGATAAAATAGATAAAAATAAGATTATTTTTCAAAGTAACCACTTCCCTGATATTCACGAAGCGGTTATTGCGGGTATGGGCATTGGGCCATTAGGTCAATATCAAGCAAATTTGCATCCATCAATGGTTAAGATGGATATAGACATACCCAAAAAGGATGAAAACATTTGGTTTGTTTATCATAAAGACTTAAAACATAGCGCACGAATACAGTGCTTTTATCAGTTTTTAAAAGCATCAATGTCAAAGTAGAACAAACGATAAACTGCATGGAATAACCATAGCTGGCCTTATTTAGCTTGAACTAAGCCAACTTAATACACTTCCCACCTATTCACACTGCGGTGAACCTTAAGCTTGAGCGCTCAATGACTTTGCTCTATTAATTTGATGGAGCAGGAGTTGTCGTTTTAATAAATTGACTGGCCGTTAACGATATCACTGCAAAAGCGGCCCCTGCATAAAAAACCAGTGAAGTATCGTACAACCAAATTAAACCAAAGGTTGCCGGTATAACGACTGCAGCAATATGATTAATACTAAAACTCACTCCTGCACTTGAAGCGATATCTTTTGGATCCGCTATTTTTTGAAAATACGTCTTTAATGCAATAGCCATGGCAAAAAACAAGTGGTCAATAATATAAAGGGCTGCGGCAATATTGGCTGACTCAACCAAAGCATAACCAATGAAGACTGTAATAAGACCAAGATACTCTAACGTGAGTGCTTTACGCTCACCAACCTTCGCAATCCATTGACCAATTTTAGGTGCCAAGAAGAAGTTAATCACATGATTAATCATGTACAACACAGTGATTTGTTGCACACTATAGCCAAACTTTTCAACCATAAGAAATCCAGCAAACACAACAAAAATTTGCCTACGAGCGCCAGCTAAAAAGGTGAGAAAATAATACAGGCTATAGCGTTTTCGCAAAATAATTTTTTTATGTTGGGCATGTTCCATGGGAAATTTAGGCATAGAAAACGCTAGCCACAGCGTCAGGAATAAACCACTTAAACCAAAAAATAAATACATCACTTGGTAGCTAGTCGAAAATAGACTAAATCCTAACCAGATCAGACCATAACAGAGAAGAGATGCCGCTGACTTTATCGACATCAATTTACCCAACTTTGCTGCTGCCTCATCTTTTTTAAACCACTGTAAGCTTAATGAAGTGTTTAATGTTTCATAATAGTGAAAGCCTATCGACATCAATACTGTGGTGGCATAAAGTCCATAAATGCTAGGAAAAAGTCCTGTGATGGCCACACCTATAGATAAAACGCATAAAGAGATTAGAGCGAATACTTGCTCAGTAAAAACAAGTAAGACAAATACAGCTGTAAATGCGAGAAAGCCTGGGATCTCCCTAAGTGATTGCAACATGCCAATTTCAGCACCGGTAAAGGCTGCTTGCTCAATAACAAAATTATTGAGCATAGCCATCCAGCCAGCGAAAGTAACTGACATAACAATGCTAGCCACAGCTAAAAAAACAAAAGGGTTTTGCCAGTTTTTATAGTGCCCAGAGAGCATTTTAGTGGCTGATGAGTCGGCGGTAATGTCTATTTGTTCTTTCATATTGTTCCCTAATATTGCTAACTAAAAACGGGCTTGCTTGACGAATACCCTCATTATAAGATGACTTCTCAACGACCCATAGGGACAATTATGACAGTTAGTTTATCAATTCAGACAAACTTAAAATGGCACAAGGAAAGTGCGATACAGCGCTATAGTAGTCTGCCGACATTAGTACAGCCTCTGTCGGATGAATTTAGGGCAATGACACAAATACCGTCACACTCTCACCCTTGGTCTCAACTGGCTTATTCCTGTAAAGGCATAATGCATATTGAAACCAACGCGGGTACCTTTATTATTCCTCCTGAGCAAGCTCTGTGGATCCCACCTAATATGGAGCACCAACATTTTTGTAAGAATAAAGTAAGTTACCGAAGCTTGCATATAGACGCAACGCTGAGTGAAGTACTAGGTAACAAAGTAAAGCCTTTAACGATAGACCCTTTGCTTAAATACTTAATATTAGAGATGTCTAGCTGGTCTAAAGATTACCAACAAACAACACAAACTAAACGCCTTGCCCACGTATTAATAGACAGGCTCGCCATCGCACCTATAAATGAGCTTTATATGCCAACCATTACCGATAAAAGACTATTACCTATCATTGAGACCTTAAATCAAGAACCTGCTAATAAGTTAACCATTGAAGAATGGGCACACAAGGTTGGTGCATCAAGTCGTACATTAAATAGGTTATTTAACAAAAATTACGGCATGGGCTTTAGTCGTTGGAAGCAAAAACTTCGAGTTCTTAAATCTTTAGAACTGTTAATTGTCGACATGCCACTTGCTGAAATTGCCTTTGAGTTAGGTTATGAGTCTACTTCAGCCTTTATCACTGGTTTTAAAAAACAGTTAGGCTGCTCACCAAAAAAGTACCTTGTTAATAAATAATCGATGCATTAAACATAAAAAACCAATCAATTGACTGGTTTTTATTTGCAGGTAATGCACTTGTGACTTGTTGTTTTTATAAGCTAATAAATCGAGCTAAGCCTTTAATCTATGACTTAGCGCTTCTGCTAAGTCATGCTCAATAGTCGTTAATTCATCTTCGAAGAAGAACTTGTCGGTATCAAACGGTTCAAGTAGCTTCACATCATTGGTATTTTCGTCATATTTAGCTAAAAATACTTTATCCATCCACTTCATATTACGACCTTCAGTGAACATCAAAGCAAACGCTCTTTCGCCGCCTACTTCACATTCACCCATAATTGAAATTTTACCTGCCGACGTTGTCATAGAAAGGTGGCGAGACGGACGGTTAATAGAGGGTAGCTCTCGATAAATCTTATCAAAAATTTTGCTTACATCACTTAAGGGCGCAGTAAAATAATGATGTTCACCCGTCGGCCGAGCACAATACATTGAATGAAAACTAATTAGCATAGTGCCTAATATATTGGATAAATCAATCCAGTTTTGTGCACTGCGGTCAATATCAATCGTGCCATCTTGATGTTCGAATAGGCTAATGTGATTCATCATGGGGCTTTGACTACGAATAACCACGCCGTGACGTTGCAAGCGGCGAATGGCGGCAATAGTGCTTGGATTTAATAACTCGCGTGGCGTAGAAAAATGTGCCATCCACGCAAGTTGAATGCCATTTTGATGTAGCTTATCAAAAACCGCTAACATCTTGTCGTATTTGTGACTTAAAATCATTTCCGGTTGGAAAGTTAAAACACGGGTCGCTAAACGCACGGTTTTAATGTGCAATAAATCACGGTCTTCCATTAGTGGCGTGACATATTGCTCTAGGCGACTTGCTGGCATATAACCACCGTCACCACCTGTTATTAACATATCTGTCACTTCAGTATGCACTTTTAGATAACGGTGAATTTGGTCGATTTCTTTTTGAATAAACATATCTTCATCACCACGAACTTGTGCGTGACGAAAACAGTAAGTACAAAAAGAGAAACAGTTCTGCGTAGTTTTATCAAAAATTAACTGACATTGTGGATATTTATGCTGACTGCCATCAAGGAACTCAGTTTCGCCTTGCTCATTCTCAAACCAAGGTTTATTTAACTGTTGATTACCATCATGTGGGCTAGTTTTCTCTTGATAATCGCTAACAACCGTTTTCTTTTCAGCTGTGCTTGAGCCTAAGTACTCGCCAACCGTTTCTTTATTGATCATATTAGGTTGCGGCATAACTAACTGAAATACTGAATCTTCGTAGAAGTTAGTCCAGTCAATGCTGTTTAAGCTGTGCTTAGTTGCTAAAAAACGATAAACCTCAACAAACAGTTCACGCTCTTCAATGGCGCCTATATCAATACTGTTCGCTTCAAGAATTTTAACGACTTCACGAAACCCTGAAAGACCTGTGTACTGATCTTTATCGGTAAACATGTGTGCTTCTTTATCAGCCAAACCAGAGTGCTGTGGGTATGATGCTTGTAATCGACTTAACAAACCTATTGGTAATAAGTTCTCGTCTTTAATTATTTGCCGAGCTTCATCGTGATAATGATAAACATCCATCATATCTGCTACATCAGCAGCACTTACATCACTGATTTCATTACTGCGTACATGAACTGAACCACTTGGCTCACAATCGTTTTTATTCAGTTTACTGGGATCTACAATAGCAACAGCTATTTGATGCTCGCTTGAAGCCGAGGGTGAATTCGTCATAATTATGCTCTCTCTAGCGGAACTCAAAAGACTGGCGAGCTCACAACTAACGGGGTAATGGTAGTATTTGCTGGTATTTTCAAACAAAGCGATAAGCTAAGCAAACGACTATAAATCACCAAGTCATGAGTTTTAGTAATGACAGATGTGGAATGAGCAACTTTTATGATCTTGGGCAATAAACATCCAGTTTCTTTTAGTTATAGTAGAAATAAATATCTTGGCAATTGAATTTGATGAATAGCCCACAGTCTAAAAAATTATTACCCAGTACTAGCATGTTAGCTGCTTTTGACGCAGCAGCAAGAACCGGTAGTTTCACTGCTGCTGCAAAGGAGTTATCTCTTACTCAAGGGGCAATTAGCAGGCAGGTAAATGTGCTTGAACAGCAATTAGATATCCGTCTGTTTCTTCGTAATAAACAAACTATTTCCTTGACTGAAACGGGTAAGGTATATGCTAAAGAAATAAATTCTGCGTTAAGCCACATCCGTTCAGCCACACTAAATCTCATGACCAACCCTGATGGTGGTGTGCTAAATATTGCAATCTTACCTATGTTTGGCTCTCGCTGGTTAATGCCTAGACTGGCAGATTTTTTAGCCAAAAATCCACAAATCACCATCAATACTGTCAGTAAGCTTTCTCAATTTGATTTTTCCAAAGAAGATGTTCATTGTGCCATTCATTTTGGTCAAGCGGACTGGTCACAAGCAAACTGTACTTTTTTAATGGCTGAAGAAAGCATACCTGTATGCTCGCCAGCATTGTTTAAAAAAGCTAACTTGGCGCACACACCTAATGTATGTACTAGCTTAATCAACTTACCGTTATTACACATATCAACCAGGCCTGATGCATGGCAACAATGGTTTAATAAACACAAAATCCCCCCTAAAACACAATTGATAGAAAAAGCACATCAAGGTATGCATTTCGAGCAATTTTCTATCGCAACTAATGCTGCAATTGCAGGGCTAGGTGTGGCATTATTACCAAAATTTTTGATTGAAAGTGAATTACAACGTGGCGAATTGCAGGTAATTTGTGACAAAGCTCAACATACCGATAATGGCTATTATTTAGTAACACCGAACGACAAAAAAAACTACACTCCAATACTGGCTTTTACCCGCTGGTTAACGCAAATAATTGCCAATGAAAAAGAGCAAGTTCGACAAATAAATTAACTCGATACTTTGATATTTATAATAAATACTATAGATTGGACATCATCAGGCTACTTATTTTTCCGGAGTAAAAGCAATGCTAAAATTGCTTCATATTATGTTTGGGGTATGTTGCATTAGCGCATGTGCACACAAAAATAATGCGCCAATCAATAACACCTTAATATGCGATATGGATTCGTTTGAGGCCATCGAAAGAAAACTGAAAACATCAGATTCACATGGACATGGCCCAGACATTGGCTCTAATGAATGGAAGTCTGTTGTCGAATTTAAACTAGGTGTGAGAGGTGAAGCTTTTTTGTCGCCTCGTAATAATCCACACTGGTGTAAATTCATCGAATCAGCACTGATACATCAGTTGGAAAATAAATAAATTAAAGATAAATTTAAAAACGATTATTATTTGTTTATCGTAGTAGTCGTAAAATTAATTATTTATCCTTTCTGGTTCGTGATATTTACCGAGGTACTTTTATGATTTCTTGGCCATGTATTTTAAAGTTAAACGGTGATGACGAGCTTATTTACTTAGGCTCTGAACAAGATTTAA
>Ga0209396_1003030_pt1 | contig 17236 bp, 16 predicted proteins | sample GOMGulsemesocosm_6_FD_184638 | JGI IMG/M metagenome (GOLD analysis project Ga0209396, IMG submission 184638) | Methane-oxidizing microbial communities from mesocosms in the Gulf of Mexico - GOM8C Gulf of Mexico (SPAdes) (version 2) | ecosystem: Environmental > Aquatic > Marine > Cold seeps...
TAAACCGCTGATTTGTTGATCTTCAATGATGGTTTGCCATTGTTCTTGGCTACGCGTAATTCTCATGTTTATCTCCTAAATTAAGTATGGAGATAACATACCTGAGATCAAGCGCTAACAGCAGGTGCCGTTAGCTATACGCTTACTCTAAATTTTTAGCTGCTTCTGCTACAGGGGAGTTTTGATCTCTGACGAGAGCAATTGCATCTAGTTTGAATTCTTTTGAATAAGTTTTACGTTTTTTCATTTGTATCTCCAGTTAAGTCAATTATGTCTTAACTGAGGTAGTCGTATCAATTAGACCATGTAATTCCTTTTCATAAAATCAAATTCCAAACAACCGTTTATTAAAAAATCTAAAAATACTAGTTACATGCCAAATAAAGTGTTTTGAAAAGACTGTTCGATTAGCGTGTTGCGCAAAGTGAACAGCTTTAATATCAGGACAATATAAAACCTGGGCATTATATTGTATTGCTGACCGATAACAAATATCTAAATCTTCACAATACATAAAATAATTTTCATCGAATCCATTAAGTTCATCGTAATGTAATAAAGTAAAACATAAAAATGACCCAGCAGCCCAAGGCACAAATGTTGGAGTATCTATTTTTTTTCTATCGATAATAGAAGGGTTATTTTTAAAAATAAATGATTTTACAAAATCAGATAATTTAGGGTAGTTCCTTACAGAATTATCTCGCTCGATAAATTGACTATCTTTGTATAGATCCAAAGTAGCTAATTTAGCGTCATGATTTTTCATAGTTCCTATCAATTCGATTAATTGAACATCCTTAAGCATGGCATCAGGATTTAAAACTACAAAATAACCATTTTCAAGTGTCGTTAAGTCCTTCTTAAAATGAGAAAAAATAATGTTATTATTTGCTCCAAAGCCCAACGGTTGATTATTGAGTTGATAATTGATGTTATTGTCTAGGCACCACTCTTTTAATCCATCTTCTTGAAGATTATCTAGAAGTTTTATGTTTATATCCTCATGTTTTGCAAGTGATGGTAACGTGTCTAATTCTTTTAAAATAGCCAAGTGCCCATGAGACACAACTGATATACAAATATTCATTATTTACTCATTTCTCACGTAACTCCAATTTTCCTTTTATTCCTTTCAAACCATGCCATATACCAAGTAAGGCAAACTTTATATAAACTTTTCTTCGCCCTTTCTGAGTAATGACAAGTAGAAGTTGATGGATTAAAGAAAATGCTACTTCTCTAAGCCCTAAAAGTATAGGGATATGTTTCATTTTCATCATTTCAAACGAATTTCTTACTCTATAATATCTTCTATATGGAGAATGCACAGGTACAGTAAAACCAAATAGATTAAACGATTTATCGCCAATAGAATGTATCATCTGATTATTTGGTAAAATGAAGACTTCAAACCCCGATTTTTGGCACCTTAAACACCACTCAGTATCAACATAATCAATAAAAAGATCATCCTTCATATGACCTACTATATTAAATATAGAAGCTCTAACAGCAGTACCGCTTGATATAGCAGTATTAGTATGAAAAGGAAGGGAAGACACATTAGGAATTATTTTAGTTCTAAAGCCAAATTTGGAAACTGAAACGATTGGATACACAAAGCCTTTATCAGCATCCACAAAAGTTGGCGCTACAATATTTTCATTTTGATTAATTATTGGCTCGACTAATTTGGAAATAAAATCATTAGAAATAACGCTATCTTGATCAAAAAATACGACTATATCTGCATAGTTCTCCAAGCAGTAATCAAGTCCTCTATTTTGAGCTGACGCTATGCCTATATTTTCACCCAAAGAAATAAGATTACAATATTGTGCATTCAAAGTCTTACATTCTACATGGTCATCGCTATTATCAGCTATGACGGAATATACTCCCGAACTATACAACTGTTCCACTAACTGATTGACGGCTAGCCAATCGGGATTATAAGTAACTATTATTGAAAAAATTTTCAAGTTATTTCCTTTACATTAATAACTCTAGACCAAAACCAAAGTACGACAATCACACCATAAGAATTTAGTAGAATAGGATTAGTAAAACCCATAAGTAAATAGAGTAAAAAAATTAAATAAACGATAGGCATTTCTTTATATCGAGTGGTTATTGTTATCTTCATGTGATTATTAAACTTTAGAGGTACCAATAAAAGACAAAAGAAAAAAAAAGTCCCAATTAATCCAAAGTATCTTATAGCATCAAGTAAAAACACTTCCGTTTGTGCCGTTATTTTCCCAAACCCAATGGAATAATATAAAGATGCTAAACCGTCCCCTATAAGTAATTGCTGTGCATTAGCTTGTTCAATAAATGATATTAAATGTCCAACTTTAACACTGTTAGATTTTTCATTAAGTGAAAACACAGTCACTTCGGTATCAATATTAGCTAAAATAATAACAAAAACTAATATCGAAAAAAATATTGATGCAAATTTAATTAGTGGCCCTCCCCTATAAAAATAAATGAGAAAAACCCCTATCAGAGAAAACACAATAATCCCTCTGGATCCACTAACTAATATTGCAATAAGCACTATTAAAAATGGTAGAAGATTGTATGCTTGTTTTTTATTAAAAAAGGAGTCAAATATTAATAGTAGGGAAACCATTAATATTGGCGCACTAACAAAATGTAACATTGGAGGCTTAAAAGAACCAAATTCTCTAAAGCCTATAAACCCTAAATTATTATCAATAAAAAATGTGATTAAGTTTTTAGCAAAGGGGAGTGGGATAGATAAAAAATCTGAAAAATACCCTAACGACATGTAAATAATTAATAAAGAAAACATAATACTAATTTTTATCAGCTTTTTTTCAATATCAAAATTATTTTCTGTAACTGCATATATAATAAAAAAAGACAACGTTAAAAGGAGAAACTGAAGAGCTAATGAATCATCTTGAACTCCATATCCTACACACATATAAAACAAGAAAAACACAAAGAAAAAGAAAGGATTTATTAGAAGATTTTTAACTTTCCTTTTTGATAAACAATACAGTAATGAGGCAACTAAAATAAGGATAAATATTATTTTTTTGGGAAATAAGGGAGGTAAGAATATGGAAAAAGTAATGTACAAGGTAAGTAATACATTCGCTAAATTTCCTCCAAAATTTCTTTTTATTAAAATATCATTCATTGATAACTATTAAACTCTCTTTGTTGAATAATATTTACATATAACGTTAAATATTAAATATATATTGAGGTGTATTTTAAATATAATAATGCATTAGTGGAACATATATTATTGAGATTATACTACAAAATCATCTTAAAATAGACAATGTCATTTTAATCGGAATAGTCTTACCACTATAAAATCATAGAGGAGTACAGGGCGTTTCAGGCACTGTATAATAAAATTTTTTGTATTAAATTCTTTTATGACTTTTAATGGGGTACATCCATAAGTAACAAAAAGTGCCATGAAATTATCATTTACTAAGGATTTATCATTGTTAAATTTAGCTATAAAATGAACATAAATACGACTTTTTTCTACTGCATCATTTCTCCTTTTTTCTACAGCATTAAAAGAGAATTTATTAATTAACTTTGTTAAGCCTTTAGCTTGATTCACACCTATAGCATTATTATTATGCTGTCGATATCGAATTAAGTTGCGATTAAAAGGACTTAATGTATTTTGATATAAAGCATTTATAGCTATCCAAAAGTCATGTGGGATAGAATCAGGAAATGGAACAACGTCTTTAATGAAATTTAATTTACAAGCCATTGTCGCCCCAGTAACAACATTTCCATCATACAAATAACCACCTACAGTTGTTGGTAAAGAACCATTAAACCCTATAGATTTCCATAAAGTTTTAGCACCTTCCAGCTCAGAATTAACAACATAAGCATTTGTAAAAATCACATTAATTTGACTGGTTTTGAATTCTTGCAAAATTAATTTTGCTTTGTCTTTATCCCAGTAATCATCTTGATCACAAAAAAAGATGATTGGTGAAGAAGCTAAAGTTAATAAATATTCAAAGTTTTTAATGTAGCCTAAATTACTAGTCCCTGGTACTATAATCATATTAGTTAGATCACTGTAATTATTTAAAATTTCCAATGTGGAATCAGTGGAACAATCATCTCTAATAATTATTTTCTTGGGTAGAACAGATTGTGATAGTATACTTTCTAATTGTTCAACGATGAATTTTTCACCATTATAAGTAGCAATTAAAACGTCATAGTCCAAATTATTAGCCACGTATATTCTCCAACGTTAATAGCCACTACATTTTTATACTTACAGTATTTATACATAGTTAATATAAGAAATTTTACTTAATCTTCCACAGGAAATGTGGAGTGAATTAGACTTTAATCCATGCACATTTTTTATGACACCATTGCTTTATCACTTTACATGGCACGCCAACAACAATTGAATTAGCAGGTATGTTTTTTGTAACGACTGAGCCTGCGCCTATTATACAGCCGTCACCTATTGATATATTTCCAATTATTTTAACACTATCACCTATCCAAACATTATTACCAATTACGACAGAACCTTTTGATAAAAATCTGGCCGTTGGGGGGATTTTAGGTGCAGAATTAATTTGATTTTCACCATTGTAAATACCATGGCTATGATCTGAAATTAAAATAAAAGACCCCATCAAAACATTATCACCGATAATGATAATGTTATTAACTCCTATATGAACATAGTTTTCACAGGAAAAATTATTACCGAATTGAATGCTTGGATTAAAACATTCATTTGCGTAAGATTGAATACATTCTAATCTTAAATCAGTTCCAAAAATTGCACGCCCATTAAACTGAATTTTAGAAGGATTTATGATCTTAGATCTACTAGCTAACGAAACTCGTGTTTGTTTATTAAAACAGTTTTTTCTAAAAGCAAATGTAGCTCTCGCACAAAGAATAAATATTTCAATTTTATTGTAAATTTTACTAAGAGTCACTATTACAACCTTCCGTATTTTTAATGATTTTGATTAAGTCTTCAAACTCATTAGTTTTTTCACCATATAATAAATTTATTGCCTCAGATGAGGTCACAGAGTATTTATCGACAATTTTACCTAAATCAAATTCATCATTACTGTAAACATTTAAAACAGGAAAGTTGATATTTAAAATATTCTTGCTCACATATTCACAAATAATACACAATTTATTTTTCAAAAAAGCGTTTACTATGGCTGTAGAATTACAGGTAATTATTATATCACTATCATCAATTGAGGCAGCTAAGCTCTTATTGGGTGAATATTCAAAGCTAATAGTTTTACAATCATCAATAAATAGAGAATTAGACTTCTCATTAATAGATGGATGATACCTAACAGTTAAATTGGAATTATTAATTTTTGCAATATTATGTAAATGATTAATTGTTACCCATTCATTTTTAATAATTTCTTTATTTGAAGAACTAGAATATGAAGATAAAAATAAAATATTTTTACCCTCATATTTATTATCTAAATTTGAATTTAAAGTCTGGCTATGCGAATAAACATCAAAATACTCAGGGTTACCAAATATAACCGAAGTGCAATTTTCACTTAATTTTGAATGATAAAATTCTTTGAAAGTATTATTCCAAAACACATGATAATCTGAAAAATAATCTTTCCAACCATTACCACTATTCGTATTAGTGCTATCTGCAGCAAATCCATGTTGTATAGAGACAAACTTTGTATTTGTGCTTATACTTTTTAAACCGGTGGTGAACCCAGGTACCAATGCGAAATTTAAACTAAAACAAGCTAGTGGAGAATATAAATTTGAAATTCTAAGGCCTAACATGTAAAAACTTATGTATTTAAAGACAGCATCAATAAATATTATTATGGGAATATTATTTTTTCGAGATTCATTCCAAGAAAATTTGAGTAATTCATAATAATTAAATTTACTTAATGGCAATTTAATTTCAACCGCTTTATCATTATCAAACTCTGAATTATTTGCTACAGTTATCAATTTAAAATTAAATTGATTTACATATTTTTTGACTTTTTCTTCATGATCTATTCTATTATCAAAATCAAAAAATAGCATATCTGCTTGCCCTGAATATTTAACATAAAATACTCTAGCCACAAATAAACGTTTAATAAAGGATAAAAGGCAATAAAATTGTGATTTTATCGATTTATCAACATGTATCAAATAATTATTTAAAATCAAAATATTGATCTTTTCTAACTTAAAAATAGTCATTACTTCCCACATAAAAATATTAAAAAAACTTACTCGATGCACATTCAGCCCATGGCATGTCCACTTTTTTTATAGCTAACAGCCACGTCAATATAAACCTGAATAACATGGAAATACAAAAGGAATACGCTGCCCCTAAAATCCCCAAAATTGGTATCAAGTAAATCAGTAGAGCTACATTCGTCAATCCACAAACAATGGTTATGAATGAAAGAACTTTAGTATCTTTTGAGTAAAAGATATAATTTGTTACCATAAGATACATGCCACCAAAAATTTGCCCTAATAGGAGCCAAGAAATAACCTCCCCCGCATCCTTAAACTTATCTCCTGCGATAAAGACAAGAATTCCAGGTGATATAACAAAACAAACACCAGCAATTATTATTAGAAGGATAAAATACATATAGGTGTATCGTACAATGTTGATTTTTTTACTTATATTACCTTCTTTTAAAGTAGAATATAAATAGGGTGCAAATGATTTATTAATTGCATCAAAAACAATCAAAAAGGAAGTACTTAGCTGTACTGCTAGTAAATAAATCCCCGCAGATTCCAAACCTAAACTTTCACTAATATAAAAACGATCTATTGTTGATAATAAAAAAACGCCAAAAACGTGAGGTATTAACGGAACACCATAATTCAATGCTGCATATACATCATTTTTATTTGGCGGGGTTAGCAATATCAGTTTATCTTTCTTTAATAAATATAATGCTATAATACTCGTTATTACTGCCACTCCGATCTGCGCCTCTATCCTCCCTTCAACTCCCCTTGTAAAAGATACAACAAGTAGCAAAGATATCATTAAATTTAACGTGCTACTTCCAACTTGCAAAAAACCATAAGCTTTAGCCTTGCCTCTAATTTGCCATTGGCTCAATCTAAGGTGTATAAAAAACATAGAAAATGAGAATAACAATGCCAAATATATCCAATTTATTGATATATTCAGTAGTTGTGAAATCTCAAAACTAAAAACTACAAAACAAAAACAGAGTACAGCACTTGAGAAAAAAAGGATCCAAATGCAACTTGTAATAAATAGTGAAAACTCATACTTACTAACATTTGAATCATAAAACTTTCTACTTGCCGAACTTACAGCATTTAAGCCAACAAAAGCTGAAAGTCCCGTAATCAAAAGCTGAAACATGGCTAATTGACCATATTCTTCTACTGTAAAATATCTAGTTACAATAGGAAGTAATATAAATGGTACTGCAGCATTTAAAATATTAGCCAATAAATATATTGAGGAGTTTTTAAAAATAAAATTCATAAATTGTCACAAAAATATTTGAAAAATATTAGATTTTACTAATTAATATAGTCAAAAACTAATAGCGATATGTAGCATTAACAGATGGTTAAAATTAAATTATTCCAATGTTTCAGCTTTATAAAAACAGTTTGTTGTATTTCTGATAATAACTAACCTTTCATATATTCAAACTTCTACTATGAAGAAAGTCATTTACTGTATAATCATGTATGGAGGCCGCTGTTTTCAACTTAACATTTGAAATGTATAATTTTTTATGAAACTAGAATGTGAAAGAAAATTGCATTCTGTATTTGATAATAATTAAATGAAAGTTTTTCATACTTGACCAAGACTATAACCTACATATTGTTATAAGAGCCCATGAGTGATCATATTCTCATTACTGGTTACATGAGATAATTAAACTCTAAATGGCTCTATATCCCTTTAGAGTTTGATTACAGAATGCACTTCTGAAATAGGGTTAGGTAAATAAACCGAACGACAAAAACCAAAACTTTTATTAATAATCGTTATTTTTGTATCTATAGATACAGGTGTTCTGCCTGTTTCCATTCTTGAGAAATTTCTATTCTTACTTTCACCAAGGTAGTAGTATTCATCATCAGAGTCATAACCACGAACAAATCCAGGTAATGTAGCTAAAACACTAAAGTTATTCCCTAGAAAGGTCCCTTTAAATGAATTTAAAACTTTGAGGCCCGATTCGTCACAAGTAACACTATGCGGCATGGTAAGGTTATTAATAACAGGTTTCATTTCACCCGTAATTAAATTCACTTCCATAATACCACCATCAAAACTATTTCTCTTCCAATTACCTGTCAAAGAAAACATAGAAACATATGCATAATCACCAACGATATCTAGATCATTACAATGATGTTGAGCACTTTCAAAAGCATCTATTTTATTACTAAATCGATATTCAAAAACCTCTTCGCCTTTATCATTAATACCAATTACAGCATCTTTATAGCTTGAAACTAAAACCCATAGGTCGTTATATTTTCTTATTCCGTGCGGTCGTAAACCAGTGCGAAGTTCAATTGTTTTTATCTCTTCAAAATTAGAATCTAAAAATACTAAACCTTTTCCCTGACAAGAAAACACGTAACCTTCACCGTTTTTAATTAATCCGTGTGTATTGCCTTCGTAGATTTTCTTAATATCAGGAAATTGTTCAGTTTCTTCGATCAAGTATATCCCACCACCAGAAAATGACTCTGCTGAAGATGGTAATCCACTACTGATAAGGAACTTAAATTTAGAGCCTTCTAAATTGCTCATTTCCATTCGTTCCGAAAGAAGGTTTGCAACATTGGCATTTTCTCCCCAAGTATAACCATAGTGCTCAAGTTGCTTTTTAACCTCTCCTACAGAGGTTGTACAGACTATAACTTTATATTCTCCTGTATTACCAATAAGTACATCTGGTGACTTAACTTCAATACCATGGAAAAATGAACCTTGAAGATCAATGCTATTATCTACTATAAACTCAGGGTTTAGGTTCAAGTTCTTTTCTGCTACAGTTCCACTACCAAACAATATTACTTTTTTCATTCTTATACCTTAATATCTAGATGTATATACCTTTACCAAATAAAACATGGTGTTCATTTGGAGCTACAGCATCCATCAACATTTGTTCTAAAGAGTTTGGTAATTTAATGTTTTTATATTCAATTGAAGTTTCAGAAATCAATTCAGAAACGCCATTTAATTGATGTGTTTTAAACCATTCATAACCCGACGATGTAACACCCAACCAATCAAAGAATGGTTTAATGTGTACCTTTGACTCAGTATAAGTACGATTTATTTTAATTCCTTCATCAATAGTTAAACGATTATGCCTTATCTCTCTCGCAATATGATCTGTTATTTTTCTATAGCCTATGCGTTTATATTTAAGAAGATCATGGAATTGATAATAAACCGAACTTCCGGCACGCTCATAAATATCGAATGACGAACTATTTACCTCAGGTTGAAACCCAAACTTAAGTACACTTTTATTCTGTGCTAATGGATCCCATCTAAAGTAGTTACTTAAGTACAGGCCTTTAACGCCTCGTTTATTCAAAGCTGATATTTCAGGATAACGGTAATAATTCAAATCTCTTACTTTTACTTGGGCACCATTACCTATTAAACCATCAATATCAACATTAAAAAGATCATGTTCTTTACGGTGCCACTTGCTCATCTGAGCGGCATCATGATGCGAAAACTTACCTACTTGCTCTACTGCTTGATTTTGCCCCCAAATCACAAGAGGGATATTTCTTTCATAGGCAATATGCACAGGAAAAGAAGTATGCAACTGTAGAAAAGGCAACATAATATGATTAAATTTTCTAAGTGATGTTCTTACTAAATCTTTGTATACCCTAATATCGGGGTTAAAAGTAAAAGAATCCACATCAAAATACGTGATCAGTTGATGATAGTTTTTCCAGCCAATGTCGTTTTTGAAATAATCATTAACACAAACAACAAGTGGGGAAAGGCCTAACTCTAGAACTTTTGATAAAGTAAAATAATCTTCGGCATCCCCTACAACGGGGACAACACAATCATATTTCTGGCCTTTCTTTTTGTATTTAAGTAACTCTTGCTCTAAGTTCTCTTTTTTTAGTTGCCAATCTATTGAGTTTTTTTCTGCGTGCGTAATGCATCCCGAGCATTCACTGGCTGATATAATCAAACCAAATGGATGAGTTTTAGGATAGTTACATTTAGGACAATTTTGTTGCATGTTTATAACCTGAAATTGAATACTCTTGATGTAATATTTTGTTATCAACTAACACTGAAGCTATTCCATTAGCTTTTGCTATTTGAATATCTTTTCTACCGACTCCGCCACTAATGACAGTTTTTTTAGAATCAAAAGCCATTCCTTCCAATAATGACCAATCGAAGCGATTAGTCATTCCTTCATGAATAACATCAAATAAGATCACTTCATTTGCAAACTCATTAATAAAGTCAATATCTACAGAGTCGAACGGTATGTATTTATTTTTTGAAGAATGAAACACCCAAGTTTCACCGTCTTTGGTAATAATTGGTAATAAACATTGAATAGCCTGATGACCAAAAAGGTTCTTTGCAGCCAAAATCAACTTTTCGTCTTTTTCTAGAAAGGCTGACGAAAAGATCAAGCGTTCGATAGGAAGATCTTGAAGCAATTTCAAATGTTCTAATGTTCTCACCCCTCCACCAAAACTAATCGGTGTCATACTAGAAAGTTCTTTTACAACCTGTATATCTTTACGAAAGTCCTCAACACTATCGTTATCCCTGACAGGCCGTATAATAGCTACTTCATCGCAGTGGTATTCTTCAAGTGAATCAAAAACGCCCTGTATTCGGCCTAATGGTCGTTTTAATTTCCATTCATATGACTGAATACAATTCTGATCACTCAATAGTACAGTTGAACCAATTCTCATACCATGTTCCTATAAAATCATTGAAATTAGATCTAAACCTGTGATTTGACTTTTCTCAGGGTGGAATTGAATTCCTATTATTTTATCTTTGACAAATAAACCGTCATATTGAGGGAAATCGGTAGAAACCGGCGTAGAGAAAGACTTATCTTCTTTATTAATAACCCCGTATTCATGGTTATAAAAAACACGACCATTTAACACACGTTTTTTTGTCAATTTATATTGATTATGAAATAATTGCTCGTTCATATCATCCGTTCTAAATTGTAATGGCTCCCAGCCATTATGAGATTTTCCAGAACCTATACGTTCAACGTGACCGTCAATTAACCCTAAACAATTAACGCCACCGTCTTCTTCAGAGTACTTCGTCATAATTTGAAACCCAAGACAAATCCCAAGAAGTCTACCACCTTTATTTAAATGCTCTCTAATAGCCACATCATAATTACCATCGATAAGGCGATCCATGTACGAGCCTGCAGAACCTACACCGGGTAAAATAAGAAGTTCAGACTCTATATGCTGGGCGTTTTTGACAACTCTTGTCGAAATGTTAGCCTTTTGTAGCCAGTTTTTTATCGAAGATATATTCCCACTGCCAATATCTAGTATATCAACTTTCATAATCGACTCCGACAGTAAACTTTTTAATGGGCCGAACACCAGGTTGAATTAAAAAAATATCTTTATTAACCCATTTATTAGCTATATCCCAAAATGTTGAAACTGAAATGCCAACATACTTTGCATAATTACTTATTATCTTATCTGAACAAAGTCCATCATATTTTTCAGTGATAACTATAGCTTCGCTTCTCGATAGTATACCTGAACGAATCCTTTCATTAACACTATCGGTTGCTCTTCCAAACCCGAATTTGAAGTATTTTAACATCATATTAATATTAGTGAATTCTTCATCTAACATTGAAGCATTAGATAAATCGCCTGTATCTAGCTCTTCACCAGGTCGAAGTGTTAAACCTTGTAGTGAAGCGTAAATGGAATTATCTTCAGTACTCCAATCATCCCAAGCTGCACCTAGATAAAAAATATTAATTTTTTTCTTTTCAAACTCAATTTCACTTGGGTATAAATAATGCTCAGACAAATACGGTGCCCGAACAGCCTGCTTTAACCAATCAACTCCGCCTGCTGTTAAGGTGTTTAAACTACGTAAGTTATTACCATCGAACTCATCAAAGCCTTCAACTGCAGCGTCACCTACTTGTAAAGCAGGGTTTTCCCCCCAGAAAATGGTATTTACACCCAGCTCTATAGCTAATCTGGGGACTGTTGAAAATAAGGACATTTCTGTTGATTTACAGACATTACCAAATTGTTTGAATGACTCAAGAGCAAGTTCAGCTGCTGTTTGTGGCGCTGGTGTTACAGCTATAATATCAAAGCCCATTTCGATTAAATTTGAAAGGTTTTCAGCTCCAATTTCAGACATTTGTTTCGGGGGGTATGCACAACAAATTAACAGAGGTCTTAAGCCTAATCGATCACGTACCCAATGGGCCTGACGGGTACTATCTTTTCCTCCGCTAACTCCGACGATACAATCATAAGCTCCTTTATTCTTTTGCTTTTTCCTACTCTGTTGGATTTTATCTTGCAATATTTTTAACTTTAAGCCTGAATCATTTTCCGAATCTGATTCTGAATAATCACAAGCAATACATATACCGTCAATAAAGGATGCATTAGGCCTTAAGCTAGTTGTCAAACACTTTGTACAATACTTCAATTTTTTAATCCTCAAGCAACTCAAACTGTAAAGCAGTGCCTTTAGCTATGTTTTTCTTGACTTTCTTACCCAAAATATCAAAATAATGCTTTGGTGCAACCCCAAACCCAGGCCTTATACTACGTATATTATTTGCAGTTAAAATATCACCAGATTTAATATTTTCTACTGCATATAAAGAACGGCGAAACTTTACATTTCCCATTTCAGCTTCTGTGCGTTCAAAATTTACCTTTCCAAGCGATGCCCATGCTGTTTTAGTGTCTTTACATAGTTGAGCGAGCTCAGCTGGCTCCAAAGAGAAGCTATCATCAGCGCCACCACCGTTACGATCCAATGTCACATGCTTTTCAATTAAACACGCACCTAGCGCTACTGAAGCGAGAGCTGTTGCATTATCGATAGTATGATCAGATAAGCCTGACAATACATCAAACCTCTCGGCAATCGCAGGGATAGTCCTTAAGTTATATTGCCCTGCAGGCGCAGGGTATCCGCTGACACATTGCAATACCACAAGTTCATTACAACCATTTTCTTTCGCTGTATTTACAGCTTCTTCAATTTCAACTTCTGTTGCCATACCGGTAGAAATAATCATCGGCTTACCCGTACTTGCTACTCGCGCAATTAGCGGTAAATCTATAATTTCAAAAGAAGCAATTTTATATGCTGGTGCATTTAACCCTTCTAATAAATCAACTGCTGAAAAATCGAAAGGAGAACTGAATATAGTAATACCTAATGATTTCGCTTTTTCAAATAATGGTTTATGCCATTCCCAAGGCATATGAGCTCCTTTATAAAGATCATATAATGTTTGTCCGTCCCACAAACCTCCACGTATTTGAAAATCTTCTGAATCACAATCCATTGTGATGGTATCGTGAGTATAAGACTGAAGTTTAATTGCATCTGCACCTGATTTCTTAGCTTCTTCCATTATCTGGAAAGCACGATTAATATCGCCATTATGATTTGCTGATAATTCAGCGATTATATAAGGTGGGAAATTAGGACCTATTTTGCGCCCATCAATAGTAATATAAGGGGTCATTATTAATCTCAAGTTATTGGTAAACGTAAAAATGTATCTGCTGAAATTCGCTGGTAACCAGCAGAAGTAAACAGTTTTTGAGAAGCTATATTTTTCTCAAGTACAGTCGCGTGTATTGTGATGTTTCGATGTATTATATCAATATGATTTAGTGCCCATTTAGCAATACCTTGACCGTAATGCTCAGGTGAAACAAATATCGACACAATATATTCGGATTGTTTTTGGCGATCAAGCCTAACCACACCTACCGGCATATATCCTTGGTAAGATTTTATTATATAGAAAAAATCTTGGCTTGAGTCGAGTTTTTTTAGCATCCAGTTCTGGTGCATACCCCAAGAAGGAACCTCGCTCACTAATGCATATTTACGAGTTTGTGGATGGCATTGCCAATCGTAAACTTGTTTAATATCTTCAGTTGTCGCTCTGTCAATAAAAAAATTATCATTCTGTAAGAATAAGTTATTAATGCTATTTACAACTCTATTTACTCCAAGGCCATCGCACAGCTTAAGGTTAGCTTGGCGGTATTCATCCCATTTATTTATTAACGTTAAAAAGGATGGTATAAGCTGTTGTTCAATGTTAGTTTGTTCGACTAAAATGGCAGCGTTTCTTTTCACTAAATTTTTTGCAATTGTCTGCTGATTTTCAGCCAGAGGAATAATAAGACTCGGAAGGCCTAAACAAGCCCTTTCCCAAGATGTTGTTCCAGGGGCTCCAATTGAAACATCATGCGTTAACATGACATCTGCCATGTTTTCGACAAAATCTAAATGCTCTATCCAGTCAATATTCTGAGAGCAAAAATATTTAACTTCATCGTAGTTAGGAGCTTTACTACTTAATAGTACAGTAACCTTAGGCTTGTTTTGTAGCTCTTTATTCAAGGTATTCAAAACTTGTAAAGTAATATTGTCTTGATCAATCCCGCCCATTGATACAAGCACTTTAAAATCTGTCGATAACGTTTTTGCTTCTAAAGCATATTCTCTCTTGGCACTAAACAAAGGGTTCAGTAATGAGTAATCAACTCCAGCTAAAACTTTTGTATCTGAGCTCGCGTATTCAATAGCAGTTCTCATAAGTGTTTGATCTAAGATAATATCCGCATCATGTTTTCGAACAAGATCATCAATAGCAAGAATCTTACATTCACACTTATCGCGAATATCTATTTGCCAGTTAGCATCTAGTGCATAATGGTCAGTAATTACCAAGTCCGCGTGCTTTATAATACTTACAAATTGTTCGGCATCTAATTTCCAAGGTACTTGTAACCATGCGGTATAATCAGAGTTGCTTTTTGGGATGAAATCTATACTTGCTCGTGGTAATTCATATACAACAAACCCTTGGCTTTCAACATATTTAATTGAATCCCCAAGCTGAGACCTAGAAACAAAAACAATATCATGTCCATTTAGTTTTAGCATCCGAGCTAAAACTAAACAACGCATAACATGACCAGTGCCAATATGGTTTGATGAATCCGTACGGATAACTATCTTCATAATTTTTATAAAGCTGAGAATAAAGCTTCCGCTAACTCCCAGTCTGTGTATCAATATCTTGTACACGCTTGCGTGGGATTAATATCATCTTAGAGTGTTGTTCGAAAATATCTTTACCATCCGCAAAGGCTGTTGCTTTCCCCCAATAAAATTGACCAGCATCATGGTAAGTTTCAGGTAAGTCTTGCGAACGTGTATTTTTATGCTTTGGTGAAATCATTTGCATAAAACCATGACTATCCAGCGTTATTGCTCGTTGGATGGCAAAGGGAAAGGTTGTTGCGCTAAAAACGTACTGAGTATTGTCTTTTTGTAGTTCTGATAATCCCTGTAAAATATACTTAGGTAGTACAAAAGGCGCTGTAGCATATATACAGCACACATTTTCAAATATCCAGTTCTGCTCTTTACACCAGCTAATCGCATGCTGCATAACATCGAGTGTGGTAGCAAAGTCATTAGATATATCATCAGGACGAATAAATGGTACTTCAGCGCCATATGCTTGAGCAATGTCTGCTATTTCTCTGTCATCTGTTGATACTATTATTTTATTAAAACACTGAGATGCTTTAGCCGCCTCAATAGAGTAAGCAATTAAAGGTTTACCGTGAAAGTTTTTAATGTTTTTTCTAGGTATACGTTTACTGCCACCACGAGCTGGAATTATTGCAATATTCATAATTATTTAACTAATTACCTTAGTTAGCACGCTAACAACTTCATTTTGTTGCTCTATTGTCATAGCATGAAACAAAGGAATACTAATAGCATCGGTATAGTAACTTTCTGCCTGTGGATATTGTCCGTTTTCAAAGCCAAGCTTTTGATAATAAGGCTGGGTATGCACAGGGATATAATGTAAATTTACACCGAGACCATTTTCTCGTAATTGTTCAAAAACTTCTTTGTGAGATTTCGAAAGCTCTTCTAGCTTCAAGCGTATAACGTATAAATGTCGGCCTGAGTAAGAGTCCTCATTTTGATAGGGTATAAATATAGGTAAGCTTTTTAATAATTCGTCATAGCGTTCAGCTAATTTATTTCGATTAGCTACAAAATCATGCAATCGAGACATTTGGCTCACGCCCAGCGCCGCTTGCATTTCCGTCATTCGGTAGTTAAAACCTAAATCTACTTGTTCATAATACCAACCACCATGACTTTTATTCGTCATAATAGCACTATCTCTAGTTACACCATGGCTTCTGAGTAGTTCTAACTTAATTGCAAGCGCTTTATTATTTGTAGTTGCCACACCACCTTCGGCAGTAGTTACAATTTTTACAGGATGAAAGCTAAAAACTGTTATATCACTATATGCACTATTTCCTATCGGCTGACCTTTGTATTTCCCGCCAATTGCGTGAGAAGCATCTTCAATGATTGAAAAACCATACTCTTGACCTAATGAATGAATTTTATCCATTTCACATGGTTGTCCACATAAGTGCACAGGGATAACTACTTTAGGTAATGGTAAGTTATTTAGTTTTGCGTTTTGTAATTTTAGTTTAAGTTTTTCAGCGCTTAAATTATATGTCTGAGAATCTATATCAACAAAGTCAATGTCTGCACCACAGTACAAAGCACAATTAGCGGAAGCTACAAATGTTATAGGTGTTGTCCATACAACATCCCCTTTACTAACCCCTAATGCTAAACAAGCAATATGAAGTGCTGAGGTCGCTGAATTTACTGCAAGTGCATACTCAGCTTTAACAGCTTCCTTAATCGACTTTTCAAATGCAGGTACTTGTGGTCCTTGTGTTAAAAAGTCGGAATTTAAAACACTAACTACAGCGTCAATGTCTTGTTGTGTTATTTCTTGTTTACCGTAAGGGATCATTATTTTATCTTTTACATATAAGTTAAGCG
>Ga0209396_1003032_pt1 | contig 17229 bp, 14 predicted proteins | sample GOMGulsemesocosm_6_FD_184638 | JGI IMG/M metagenome (GOLD analysis project Ga0209396, IMG submission 184638) | Methane-oxidizing microbial communities from mesocosms in the Gulf of Mexico - GOM8C Gulf of Mexico (SPAdes) (version 2) | ecosystem: Environmental > Aquatic > Marine > Cold seeps...
TAGGCCCCAAGAAAGAACCGCCAATACCAATAGATACGACGTCGGTGAAAGGTTTGTTGGAATAACCACGCCAGTGTTTACGACGCACTTTCCAGCAAAACTCCTCCATGCGATTCATTGTATCGCGCACTTCTGGCATCACATCGATACCGTCGACCATGATCGGACGGTCACTGAAGTTGCGTAATGCCGTATGCAGAGCAGGGCGCCTTTCGCTACGGTTAACCAGCTCACCTTCAAACAAGGCTTTGATTTGTTCTGGTAAGTCGCGCTTCTTCGCCAGCTGAGTTAGCAGGCTCATGGTTTCACTAGTGATGCGATTTTTAGAATAATCTAATGTTAGGCCCGCGGCTTCAATGTTAAAGCGGTCAAAACGTTGGTTATCTTGCTTAAATAAATCCAGCATGTGTTGCTGGTGGATGTCGCCATAGTGATGTTGCAGCTGTTGCCAAATGTCTAGACGTTGTAGAGGCGTGCTCATAACAATCCTTATATGAGTCGGATATCAGTAGTTAGTGGCAGTATAAGCTTTTGGGGCGCGTTGGAACAGTAGGCAATGAATGGGCTCGAATAGGAAGTTATCTCCAGCTAGAACGCCAGAAACAAAAACGCCACAGCAAGTGTGGCGTATCAGTCGTCAAATCAGCGGAATCGAACTAGGGTCGATTAAGCAACCTGAACTGGAATGTCGAAGCTTGTATGGCTAACGGTATTGTCAGCGTTGGTATAAACCATTTTAGGCTTAAAGTTTTCCAACTCTTTTTCATCGTAAGTACCGTAGGCACAAATGATCAAGCGGTCACCCACCTGAGCTAAGCGTGCTGCTGCGCCATTTACGGAAATAATACCTGAATCATCTTCACCACGGATAACATAAGTGGTGAAACGAGCACCATTTTCCATGTTGTAGATTTGAATTTGTTCAAATTCGCGCATGCCTGTCAATTCTAACAACTTACCGTCGATAGCGCAGGAGCCTTCATAATTCAATACGGCCTGTGTGACTCGAGCCTGATGTATCTTGGCTTTCAGCATAGTGGACTGCATAGAAAAAACCTTTAATCCGGTTACGTCTCAATGAATCAGCAGACCAAAAGAGCCTCTGTTTTCATTGGTTAATTTATAGCCTCATAGAAGGCGGTGCGAAGTATGCCTTAATCGCTAGTCTGATTCAACGAAAATGGCAAATTATCAATAAGGCGCGCACTGCCTAAATAGGCGGCTACTAATACCACAAGCTGCTCATCATCAGCAGTGGCGGGCTTTAAGTCATGTTCACGACATAAGGCTAAATAGTCAACTTTGAAACCCTGTTGATTCAATCTTTGCTGGGTTTGATCCAAAGTTGAGGCAAAATCATTGCCTTGCTGAATGGCGTTTGCCACATCTTGCAAGGCCTTGAAGATAGCAGGTGCTAGGGATAATTCATTGGCCGAAAGGTAACCATTACGAGAACTTAAAGCCAAGCCTTCACTATTTCGTTCTGTTGTGACACCGACGACATCGACAGGGATACATAAGTCAGCCACCATTTTTCGAATAACGGCTAGTTGCTGAAAGTCCTTCTCGCCAAAGAAAGCTTTATCCGCTTGTACCATGTTGAATAATTTCGATACAACCGTTGCTACACCATCAAAGTGCCCTGGCCGAGAGCCACCGCATAAACCCATAGAAACATCGGGTACCGAGACAATTGACTGGCTTTCTTGGCCATTCGGGTACATTTCATCTACGGTTGGAGCGAATAGCAAATCACAGCCATTCTGCTGCAAGAGCGCCTGATCTTGTTCTAAAGTACGTGGGTAGTTGGTTAAATCACTCTGGTCGTTGAACTGCAAAGGATTAACGAAAATACTGGCAATTACGACATCACATTGCTTATTTGCATGCTTAACTAAGCTCATATGTCCTGCGTGCAGGTTGCCCATGGTCGGAACAAAGCCGACACTCAGGCCTTTAAACTTTGCCTGATGAACAAAAGTACGTAATTCAGCAAGGGTGGTAACGGTTAACAAACTCATTTCACTAAACCTGCTTAAGAAAATCTATGTTCTGGGCCAGGAAAGGTACCGGCTTTAACTTCATCACCATAGGCGGCGATAGCTTGCTGTGGCGTGCGGCCATCAACCATATAATTTTTAACAAACTTAGGTATATGGCCAGCGTTCAGGCCTAGCATGTCATAGACTACCAATACTTGAGCATCGGTATCGCTACCTGCGCCAATACCAATAACTGGAACATCAACGGCAGCGGTAATGGCTTTTCCTAAACTGCTAGGAACACATTCTAAAAGAATGCAATCAGCGCCTGCGGCGGCTAATGCTATAGAGTGCTCAATCATGGCGTTTGCTTTGGCTTCATCTCGCCCTTGAACGCGATAACCGCCCAATTTATTCACCGATTGAGGGGTTAACCCTAAATGTGCGCAAACAGGTACACCTTGGCGGGCTAGGCATTGAACTAAAGGCACCAGCCAATCATCACCTTCAACCTTGACCATGTGAGCGCCAGCTTGCATTAATAATGCTGCATTCGCTTGGCCCTGTTCTAATGTGCTGTAACTCATAAATGGCATATCGGCCATAATAAGAGAGCCTTGATTTCCCTGAGCCACACAGCGGGTATGGTATTCCATTTCAGTCATCGTCACTGGCAAGGTGCTATCTTTGCCCTGGCAGACCATACCTAACGAGTCACCGACCAAGAGCACTTCTATGCCTGCACTGCTTGCTAGCTGGCTAAAGGTTGCGTCGTATGCGGTCAATACGCTAAATTTTTCGCCCTTATTTTTACATTCATTAAGGGTGCGGATACTGACATTTTTCATGCTGTGCCTCAGGTTTTCTTAATTCTGGTGATTTAATTCCAGAGTTCTTAAATGTGCTGATAACTCATAACGGCGGCGGAACTTGTTGCCAAGATTAATCGCGGATGCGGATTAAATCATTATCCAGCTCAGTGAGCAATTGCTCTAAAGCTCTGCCATCTGGGAAGATGAGTTTAGGATTGATTTCAGACAAGGGAAACAGAACAAAACTGCGTTGCTGTGCAAATGGGTGGGGCACTTGTAAGCGTTCACTCACAATGACTTGATCATCGATTAAGATGATATCTAAATCTAATGTGCGTTCACCCCAGTGGCGTTTGCGAATCCGGCCATGCTCTTGCTCAAGTTGCTGTAAGGCATCTAGCAGGGCTAATGGCTCAAGATCGGTTGCTATTAAAGCCACTGCGTTGACATAGTCTGGCTGGTCTTGCGGACCGACGGGTTTGCTATGGTATAGAGAAGATTGTGCAACTAAGCGCGAGTCAGGCAAACGAGCAAGCTCAATAAGAGCTTGCTGCAATTGCTGCTGGGGCTGATCAAGGTTAGCCCCAAGTCCTATGTATACTAAAGCCATGAATACAGTCTGCTAAATCCTAAGATTCTGGACGACGCGAGCGCTGACGATCATTCGGCGAACCACGGTCACTACGACGTGGGCGACGTTTTTTGAAATGACGTTCTTCCGGTTTGCGGTTGGCCGCGATCTGCTTGTATTCGTCGGTTTCTTGATAATCCGTCCACCACTTACCTAGGCCTTTTAATTTCTCACCACATTGCTCGCGCAATAAAACGAAATCATAAGAGGCTCTAAAGCGTGGGCTTTCAGCGGCTTCAAATGCTTTTTTGCCTTTTTTCTTTTCTAAGCGAGACTGCATATCCCAGATTTCTTTCATCGGAATAGTGAAGCGCTTAGGAATCGAAGTGCGTTTTAGTTGCTGCTCAATGACTCGGTTAGCGGCTTTATGCAGTGCTGGCTGCGGTGGAATATCTTGCTCTAAGAACTCAGCTTGAACTCTTTGCAATGACGGCCATAACAGGGCAGCAAAGAAATAGTAAGGAGTCACTGACTTACCAGATTGAATACGGCTATCGGTATTGATCATGGTCTGCTCGACAAAGCGTGCGGCAAACTCATCGTTGGCAACACACTGCTCAGTTAATGGGAACAGTTCACCAAACAGCTTATATTCACGCAATAAGCGATAGGTGACCAAAGCATTGCCCGATAAGAACAACTTTAATACTTCTTCGAATAGGCGCGGGGCAGGAATCTGTTCCATTAATGGCGCCATCATCTTAATTGGCGCTTCGGTTTTCGCTTCAATAGTGAAATCTAATTTACCGGCAAAGCGAATAGCCCGCAGCATACGTACCGGATCTTCGCGGTAACGGGTTTCAGGATCGCCCATCAAGCGGATTAACTTTTCCTGCGCATCTTGATAACCGTTGGCATAGGAAAGCACAGTAAAATCATCAACTGCGTAATACATAGCATTAATGGTGAAGTCACGGCGCATGGCATCATCATCGATATTGCCGTATACGTTATCGCGCAAGATCATACCGCTATCGCCAGTTTTGGCCTGATTACTGTTATGTTCTTCTTTTGGCGAAGTACGGAAGGTAGCGACTTCGATCACTTCACGGCCGAACAATACATGTACAAGTTTAAAGCGGCGGCCAATTAAGCGTGAATTGCGGAATAACTGGTTCACTTGCTCAGGTGTAGCATTGGTTGCAACATCAAAATCTTTGGGGTGGGCACCTAGCATAGAGTCGCGTACGCAGCCGCCAACCAGATAAGCTTGATAGCCTGCCTTGTTGAGTCGATACAAAACTTTCAGCGCATTTTCGCTCAATTGGCGACGACTAATGCCGTGTTCATTGCGTTGCAAAATTTGCGGTTTAATATCGTTATCCGTCTTTTTAGCTTTACGGGTAAATAAGCGCGCTACAGTATTAACTATGGACATCTATGGTTGCCTGGTTTCCGCGATAACAGGATTAGAGACTTCAAAAGAAGAATTTCTGCCTGTTGAGTATGATTATTGTTCGGTAATAGTTAGTAAGCGAGTTTACCTGATGGTTAGGCGCTTTCAAAGCATCTGTAGCGATAAAATACTAGGGGGAAATAAAAAACAAGGGGGATGGATAAAGGAAGTAAAACCTAGGTTCGACGATTGTTATTTTTATTGGTGTCGAACCCGGTTTAATGAAATTAGCTGTTTTGAATACGCAGGAACTTAAAGCTCCGTTATTATTCTTATTATTTGTGCGGTAAGTGAAACTCACTTCGCACTCAAAACAACCAATTTTTCTATGCCTCTTTATTATTTTTATTATGAGACCACCTCTTAAATGGGTGTTTTTGATCTCAGTAGCCGCGATTGTTATTTTTATTATTGCGTCTATCTTCAATCTTACGTTTTAGCTTTGTTATTTTTATTAGTGCTTAACGTTATATATTTAATATATAGCTAAACTCGTGCCAACTTTCACAAACCCTTTAAAATCAATGATTTAGCTATTCTGTTAGCTGCGGAAGTGCGATTTGTTACGGTGAATGTGTTACCTGAAGTAATGTTCAACCGTAACAAAGGTAACGATTAGGTAACACAATGTAATTTGTTACCTAAAGTGCGCCACTTTTGCCTCTGTGTGACGAATTTGGTAGTAAGTTAATAAAGACACGAAAGTCAGGTTGCTGGGCTGAGAGGCATAATTGACGCTTCTTGGCCCGTAAAGAGACAAAATGAAAGATGGCTTGGTAAGTATTAGATTGAATGGGTGTTAAGGACTTAATCTTGACGGCCCCAAAAGCGGTATTCACCACGGAGGGCATGAAGCGCTGCGCCACAAATGAATTCTGAGTTTAAGCAGGTCTAGCTATAAAGCAGGTCTAACTATAAAGCAGGTGTAAGTATAAAGCAGGTGTAAGTATAAAAATGAAGAAGTCTTTTAAATCAATAAGGGATGAAGCAAGAGAGAGGAGTAAATGAAGGATCAATTGCTTTACACTTCTAGTTGGAGTGTAAAGCAATTGATGCTTAGTGAGCCCGGGGTTTTATTATTATTTTAAGCTCTCGATCAGCGTTATTATTTTTATTACTGCCGATCTTCAGTATGTTGCTCTAATATTATTTTTATTGTCTGAGCAACATTATTGTTATTAATGATTTATATATAGCAGATGTTGTGCCAACTTTTAAAATACTAGTAAAATCAACGGCTTACATATTGATCTGGGGAGGTGGTAACAAATTGGCGCTAGATTTTGTTACCGTTTTTGCAAAGGGTGAGCTTAAATTGATACCTTGGTGGCGATATATGACCGAATAATCGCGACCAAAGTCTCAGTCTTAACTGGACTTAGTCGCTTTTTTACGCGGAATGCCCAAGCGCTGGCGTCGTTCCCATAAGCATTTACGTGAAACCCCTAATTTGCGTGCCAGATCGGTTTCATTCAAGCCATCTTCATTTTCTAAGACGAAGTGCATGAAATAATCATCTAGAGATAAATCTCCTTGATTCGCTTCACTATTACTCGTTGTCTCAGGTTCAAGTAAATTTTCTTTTAGCGTTTGTGGCACGAACTGGTCTGGTGATACGTCGATTGCCATGTTCTCTGGGGTGATCTCGTCCCCATCCGCTAGAATAACCGCGCGCTCAATTGCATTTTCGAGTTCACGAACATTGCCAGGCCACTGATACTGCAATATAACTTGGCGTGAGATATCCGTTAACTTCATTAAGCTGCGGTTCATTTTTTCGCAACTACGCTCGAGCATAAACTCTGCCAGCTCAATCACATCTTTGCCACGCTCACGTAATGGCGGTAAGTGCAGCTCTAGAACATTGAGTCGATAGTATAAATCTTCACGGAATTCGGCTTTCGAGGCTAATTCTTTCAGGTTTCTATGGGTCGCGGCAATTAGACGAACGTCTACTTTTCTACTTTGCACTGATCCTACACGGCGAATCTCACCTTCTTGCAGAACGCGTAATAAACGCGCCTGAGCTTCTAAAGGTAATTCACCAATTTCATCTAGAAATAGCGTGCCACCGTCAGCGGCTTCAACTAAACCAAGGCGTAGGGTTGCGGCCCCGGTAAATGCGCCTTTTTCGTGACCAAATAATTCGGATTCAATCAGCGATTCTGGAATAGCAGCGCAGTTCACTGAGATCATTGGGGCATCTTTACGACGGCTTTGGGTATGTAGGGCGCGAGCCACCAATTCTTTACCGGTACCAGATTCCCCTTGGATCAGTACGGTGGCATCCGTGGGCGCGACTTTACTGATTTTACCAAACAAGTTCATCATCGGTTGGCAACTACCGATAATACCCGTGACGGGGTACTCTTTTTCGGCTTCTGATTGTAATGCATCCTTACTGCGTAGGATGTTGCGTTGCTTAAGAATGCGTTCAACCGTCAATGACATTTCTTCGTGATCAAAGGGTTTGGCTATATAATCCACCGCCCCCAATTTCATCGCATCAACCGCCGACTTTAAGCTGGCGTAACTTGTCATGATCAGCACAGGGGTTTCCCCTGCTAGTTCAATCAATTCCGTACCATTCCCCCCAGGTAGGCGCAAATCACTGATAATCATGTCGTATTCGCTAAAATTAAGTTCTTTAGCAACATGTAAGGAATCCGCCTCAAAAATTTCATGACCTTGGCGTTCTAATAAACGCTTAACCGCTTGGCGGATAATTTTTTCGTCTTCTACGACTAAAATACGGCTCATTCGGATTTATCCTCAAGCAATTTGTCCTGAACCTTAGGTAAGCGCAGGGTAACACAGGTTCCGACACCCTCACTTTGTGGGGAGGTATCTGGCTGTGAATTTAATATGTGGGCAGGCACCGGGCTTTCAATACTGATGTGGCCATAGTGCTCTTCGATAATGCTGTAAACCAAGGCGAGGCCAAGGCCGGTGCCTTTTCCAACTTCCTTAGTCGTGAAGAAGGGGTCGAAGATATGATCGAGTTTATCTTCATCTATGCCGCTGCCTTGGTCAATAACATGAATGGTAGCTTGGTAAGGATCGACATGGCCAACGATACGAATACTACTGAAATCTGGACTGGCATCACGGGCATTACCTAATATGTTAATAAAAACTTGTACAAGGCGCTGAGAATCCCCAACAACTTGCCAGCTTGGGTCGCAATCATTAACGTACTGGATGTCACGACCTTGGTTACTCAGCAGTAACAGCTGAATCGCTTCATCAATGCAGGTGCCGATATAAACGGGCAAGTGTTCCGTTGTTTGATGCCCAGAGTGAGAAAAGTTCATTAGCGATTGAACGATACGAGTAACACGTTTGGTTTGTTCTTGGATCTGATCTGCCATTTCCAAGATTTCTTTATTATCCGTTTCGTAGCGCATGCTTTGGGCTAGGCAATCAATGCCGGTAATCGGATTACCAATTTCGTGCGCTACCCCAGCCGCCAAACGGCCGATAGAAGCAAGGCGCTCACTGTGCATTAATTCTTCTTCAAGCATCTGGGTTTCAGTTTGGTCTTCAACCAAAATTACGATGCCACCGGGTTGTCCTCCGGATGCTTTGATGATGGATTTATGCAAATTGTACCAGTGTGGACGGCCTTGCTGCTCGATACGTTTTTTATGCTGGTGGGTCGCATTATCGAGTAGGAAATCATTTAACAAGCTACTCCAAGGTTCCGCAGCAGAGGTTAAGCGCGAGCCAGTGACTTCTCCTGGAGTAATCGCTGTTAGTTCTTCCATTGCCGTATTCCACATCAGTACTTCACCGTCATCGGATAATGAACAGACACCAATAGGTAGGCGCTCAAGAGTCTGTCTATGATAGCGACGTAAGTTATCCAACTCACCAGCCAAGCCACTTAAGCGATCGTGGAAACCTTCCATGCGTTGTTCAATTTGATAGATATCTTCACTGAGTTCGGCGTTGGCTTGAAAGGGAAGATTACGGGTAACGATATCGTGGGCCACGGTAGGCCCCATCAAACCCGAAAGATTAGCTTCTAAGCGTGTTCGTAAACGACGTAAGGCGTAGGGCCGATCTTCGTAAGAGGGTAAATTTAAGTCGGCTAAGGCTTGATGAACTTCTCGCTCGGCAACGTAGCGTCCTAAGGGTTTACTCAGAGATATGATCACATCGTTGGAATTGCTGGCGATCAATGGCTTACGACTAGGTCGGCTCATCGTATCGACAGAGCAGGCTTCAGCGGCTGTTTTTTCTGATTCTTTTTGGCTGGTGGTTAAGCTAACAATAACAAACAGCGCTAAGTTTACCGCGAAGCTACCCATGGCGGCGATGTGCCAATTATCCATATCCGTCGCAGGTAATGGAATCGAATAATCCCAGCCTAACGTAAGCTGTGATAAAGGCAGCAATAACGTATAAAGCCAAACCACGATACCGACACTTAAACCAGAAAGCAGCCCCCAACGGTTAGCGGTAGGCCAGTAAAGAACCCCAAGTACTCCAGGTAAAAACTGCATGGCGGCGACGAAGGCTAAAATACCCAATAATGTGATTTCTAAATCGGCACCGATTAAACGATAGAATACGTATGCACCTAATAGAATGGCGCCAATTAGGCCGCGTCGAACCCATAATAACCACCGATAAAAATCTTGCTTGGGCCCTGGTTTATAACTAGGTAAAACTATGTGATTTAAGAACATAGCAGCGGTGGCTAAGGTTGTCACTATGATGACCCCAGAAGCCGCGGCGAGTCCCCCAGCAAAGGCCATAATCACCAGCCATTCCGATTCTAATGCCATGCCAATACCGAGAGCGTAAAACTCTGGGGGAACTTCCAGTTCTAAATATATACCAGCCCAAAGAATGGGTGGCACGGAAAGACTCATCAATAAAAGAAAGAGTGGCAAACCCCAGCTGGCAGGACGCAAGGCTTTGGGGTTTATATTTTCGGTAAAGGTGACGTGAAACATGTGCGGTGCTACGACGGCGGCGGCAAAGAAAACTAATAATAGGGTGCGCCAAGGACCTTCTTGTAAATTGGTATGGCGACTAATGAGTTGCTCTTGGTTGGTGGCGAGCCAAGACTCCATATCGCCCGAGCCATCAAAGACGAAAAATAAGGCGGTTATGCCTAAGATTGTGATCGCAATCAACTTAAACAGAGACTCAAAGGCTAGGGCGAATACCAAGCCTTCGTGTTTTTCCCGCGGAGATACATGACGAGCACCAAAAAGAATGGCAAAGATCACCATGGTTAAACAAAAGCCAAAAGCAAGGGTCGTTGCTGGTAAGTCGGCATTGAGTAAGTACATACTCTCGGCGACAGCTGCGATCTGTAAGGTTAATAGCGGTAAAGCGACGGCTAGGGTGAAGAGGGTTACCATCACACCGGCTAAACGGCTGCGATAACGAAAGGCGAATAGATCCGCTAGTGAGCTGAGCTGGTAGGTGCGGGTTATATGTAATATCGGTTTGAGCAGGATGGGAGAGAGAATGAAGGCCCCACTAATGCCCATGTAGTAAGCTAAAAAGCCATAGCCGTATTGATTAGCCATAGCGACAGAGCCGTAAAAAGCCCAGGCGCTAGCATAGACCCCAAGAGACAAAACATAGACAGCAGGATGACGAACCCAGCGCTTAGGAATCCAGCCTTGTTCAACAGAATAAGCGGCGGAAAATAAGAAAAATAGGTAGCCAAAGACTACAAGGCTCAGCTGTACAAGACTAAAAGTCATCGGGGCCTCGTTTACTTTCGACCCAGATGTAAACGGCAATTAACAAAAACCAAATAGCAAAGGGATGATACCAGGCACCGTTGGGTGCTAGCCACCAATCGATAATGACGGGAGAGAATATATATAAGCCGACTACCAATAGCAGTGCGACGCGATAGTCATACATAACAGGCTCTTAATTAATCGCTATGTGTCGATGTGAACAGTATTGATGTTAATAGTGTTACTGAGGGTAACATAATGAGGGCTTTAAGGGGTATTAGATGGCGGCTTGGCTTTTAATGTCTGAGAGTGCAGCTATGTCCCAGTGTTCGATACCCCAGTCCAACATTTCTTTGACGCTGGATAGTCGCAAGTTTTCTGGCGGATTTTGCCTAAGCCAAGACAAAGCGCGCCAAAGGTTGGCTTGTGGGTTCTCTAGATCCAATGCCGGTGCTAGATTCTGTTTGCTGAGCTTTTGACCGTTATCAGCACACGCTACAGGAATGTGCGCATAGTGAGGTATTGGATAGGCTAAAGCTCGCTGTAGCATGTTCTGGCGTAAGGTAGAATCAATGAGATCAATCCCTCGCACAATATGGGTGATCCCTTGCAAGTAATCATCCACCACCATGGCTAGTTGATAGGCCCATAGCTGGTCTTTGCGCTTTACTACAAAATCCCCAATGTCCTGTTGCAAGGACTGGCGAAATGTCCCTTGTAAGGAATCTTGAAAGCTAGCTTGGTCAGTATCAGCAATAGATTGGCAGTTAAAGCGCCACGCAAATAACCCTTCAGTATCATCACTGCTGCAATGGCAGTCGCCAAAATGAATGCCATTGGTATCGGCTAGCTGCTTACGTGAACAAGTGCAGGGAAAAACAGAATGCTGACGCATTAACTGATCAAGAGTTTGCTGATATAAGTCGCTGCGCTGACTTTGATAAACGATAGGCTCATCGCTATAAAGTTGATAAACGTCTAAGGCTTCTAAAATTCGTTTTTTTGCACTGGGTACTTCGCGAGGAGGGTCGAGATCTTCGATGCGAATCAGCCACTTGCCATTATGATTGCGAGCATCAAAATAACTGGCGAGTGCGGCTAAAAGCGAGCCAAAGTGTAATGGCCCAGTAGGGGATGGAGCAAAACGGCCAATATAAGAAATATTGGCCGTTTTGTCTGTCGAGCTGCTAAACACCGATTTTCTAAACGCCCAGTTGGCGTTCTTTAATCTCGGCTAACGTTTTACAGTCGATACATAGGTTTGCAGTAGGGCGTGCTTCTAGACGGCGGATACCGACTTCAACACCACACTCTTCACAATAGCCGTAGTCATCTTTTTCAATCAACTCAAGAGTCTTGTTGATTTTTTTGATTAACTTACGCTCACGATCACGGGCACGAAGTTCGAGACTAAACTCTTCTTCTTGACTCGCACGGTCGCTTGGATCCGCAGCGTTATTCGCTTCGGATTGCATATGTTCTTTCGTACGATCAACTTCTTCCATCAATTCTTGCTTCCAGCTCGCAAGGATCATGCTGAAGTGTTTACGTTGTTCGATGTTCATGTACTCTTCACCGGCCTTTTCTACATAGGGGGTAAAGGTAGTAATCGCAAAAGCTTTATTATCATCTGGCATAATTGCAGCAGCCTCATATCGCTACAGAGCTCGATTTTATCTCGAGTCGAGCATTATTCCATGCGTTCATTCTGAGCTTGAACGCTTTATTTTTTAACGCAGGCAAGCTATCAGATAAAAGCCTTCCTGACTATATGATTATTCAAATTTCTTTAATTATATTAACACTTTAGTGGTGACTGGGGTCAAATCTGGCACAATATGACGATTAGTTCCGAATTTAACGTTTTAGGAGGGTTGCGTGACTGGATTTGCCTCTCGTACTGAAGAGATTGCGCCATTTCAAGTAATGGCGATTTTACAGCAAGCACAAGCCCTTGCGGCAGCAGGAATTGATGTGATTCATCTGGAAGTGGGTGAGCCCGATTTCACTACCCCAGAGCCCATTACTCAGGCGGCGATTGAAGCGTTAAAAGAAGGTAAAACACACTATACCCCAGCGTTAGGTTTACCGGAATTACGCCAAACTATTGCTGATTTTTATCAGTCCCGTTATGGGGTGACAGTTTCTGCCAATCGTATAGCGATTACTCCTGGGGCATCGGGGGCATTATTGCTGCTGATGGCGGCGCGCCTGGAAGCGGGTGATGAACTATTGTTGGCGGATCCAGGATATCCCTGTAATCGCCACTTTGCTCGGGTTTTTGAAGCGAATGGACGACTTATTCCGACAACCGCTGGGAACGGCTTTCAACTGACAGCAGAGGACATCAGACAGCACTGGAAGGATGGTGCAAGCAAAGCTGTTTTGATGGCGAGCCCAGCAAATCCAACGGGGGCTATGATTCCTCATCAACAGTTGGAAGAAATCGCCCAACAGACGCGTTCATTGGGTGGCGAGCTCTGGGTCGACGAAATTTATCACGGCTTGACCTACCATGATTTGGATGACGAGCAGCAGGAAGGTAAGCGCCCACAAACTGCCTTGGCCTTGGGGGATGACGTAGTAGTGATAAACTCCTTCTCCAAATATTTTGGTATGACAGGCTGGCGCTTAGGCTGGATGGTGGTACCTGAATATTACATCCCTGTCATCGAGCGTTTAGCCCAGAATCTATTTTTGGCGCCATCTACCCCGTCTCAGTATGGTGCGTTGGCAGCCTTTAGTGAAGACTCACTGGCGATTATGGAAGAGCGTCGTTTGGAGCTGCAGCAACGCCGAGATTATTTATTAATTGAGCTACCTAAGCTGGGATTTAAAATTCCAGTTATCCCTGATGGTGCGTTTTATATCTATGCCGATGCGAGTGAATTAACCGAAGATAGCCAGAGCTTCTGTGAGCAGTTATTACAAGATACCGGGGTTGCACTTACACCAGGCTTTGACTTTGGCGAGCAGAACTCCAATCTTTATGTGCGTTTCGCTTACACCACTAACATTGAGCGCTTGCAGCAAGCGATCAGCCGTATTAAAACGTGGTTAGATGATAGAGAAATTAAAGAAGGAAAAGTTTAATGGAATACGAACGTCCATTATTAACCGGCAAGCTGATTCAACGCTATAAACGCTTCTTAGCCGATATTGAATTAATCACTCCCGTTGATCGTGCCGGTGAAGTTGTCACCGCGCATTGTGCCAATACCGGCTCTATGACGAATTGCAAAGATGATAACGCCAGAGTATGGCTATTTGATAGTCAAAATCCCAAGCGTAAATTACCTTTGAGCTGGGAATGGGTAGAGGTCGAAGGCCAATATAAAGCCTGTATTAATACGGCTCGGGCGAATCAGTTAGTAAAAGAAGCGCTATTGGAAAACCGCATTAATGAAGTTGAAGTCTCCTCTGCTGAATTTCTGAAAGCCGAGCCGAAAGTCGACGAAGGTCGGTTAGATTTTTTAGTTTCAAGTAACCAGAGTGAGACACTCACTTATATTGAAGTGAAAAGTGTCACCCTGCTTGGAGATAGTGAAAGTAGTGCTGAGGGCGGCGCCACGAAAAAACAGGCCGAAGAAAATGTCGGCTATTTCCCCGATGCTGTGACCAGCCGTGGTTTAAAGCACCTTGAAGTTTTAATGCGTTTGAAAGCCGAAGGGCAGCGTAGTATCTTATTCTTTTGTGTTCCTCATGAAGGTATTAAACAGGTGAGGGTTGCTGAACATGTTGATCCTGCTTATGCGGCGAAGTTGCGTGAAGCTTTGGCTGCGGGTATTGAAGTCATAGCCTATCAAGTTGAGTTTCGGTCGCAGGGCATGGTGTTGAATAAAGCGATCGATGTGGTCATTTAAGAGGCTTAGTACGATTGATAAACATAAATTCAGAATTAATAAGTAAAAAATAAATAAGGAAAATAAAGATGAGAATTTTACCCAGTGTTTTTTCTTTACCTGTACTCGTTATTGCAGCTTGGATGGGGGCCAATATTTATCATGGGAATGATCTATTCGCCAACCCTTTCAAAGAACAGTCCGTATTAGAAAAGATGGAAAGTCGTGGTACTGATTTTTTTGAAGACAAGGTAGAAGATGCGACGGATGCTGCGAAAGATAAATTTAAAGATACGGTCGATGGGATCGCTGATAAATTGAAAGATGTTGCAGAAGAACTGTAATAAGAAAAAATATGTAAACTAAAAAAGGCGATGCTAAATTAGCACCGCCTTTTTCCATTATAACTCCCTCAACTAGAACCCCTCAACTTGTTTGCAGTTCTGCAGTCGAGACATTATCGGACATAGACTGGTCTATTGGATAAGGCTTCTTATCAAAGGTCAGCAGCATAGCCGGCAATAATAAAAAGTCGACAATCAATGCAATGGTAATCGTCATTGCTGTGATTAAACCTAATTCAAAATTGAGTTTAAAGGTCGACAGCATTAAGACTGAGAAACCCGCTGCGAGTACCGCGGTCGTAATGATCAACGCTGGACCCACATTAGCGAAAGCATAACGCACTGCTTCTTCTGCCGTTAACTGCTTTTCACGACGACCGCGGGTATATTTACTCAGGAAGTGCACGGTATCATCAACGATAATCCCAATAATCATACTGACCGATAACGCTAAGGCAAAACCTACCTCTCCCACTAATAATGCCCATAAGCCAAACGACATCATTGGCGGCACTAAATTTGGAATTAAGCTAATTAGACCAATTTTAAACGAACGTAGTGAGATGAAAATTAATAACGATATTAGGGCTAAGGCGAAGGCAACGCCTGTCGTCATTTGCTCAACGGTACGTAAGCTAATATGTGAGAACATAAATTGTGGACTGCCGACAGTTTGCGTAATCCAAGGGGCTTGTTTTGTTAACCAAGCTTGAGCTCGAGCATTAAATGCAATCATTTCGTTATTCGATAAAGTATGTAGAGAAACAGTGACTCGAGTTCCAGACTTATCGACATTGATCTGATTGTTTAAATCTAAACCATAAGGCAGAGACATTTCGTACAATAATAAATATTGCGCAGCCATGTCACGATCCTCAGGTAAACGATAAAAACTACGATTGTCGTTGTGTAAATTCTTATTCAAACGTTTCATTATGTCTGAGAGAATGTTGACGTGTACCACTTCTTCTTGCTGGTAAAGCCAAGTTCGGTATTCATCGAGTAATGTTAAATACTCAGGGTTGCTGATGCCGCCAGGGCTATTTGATTCTAAGCCGTATTCTAAATAGTAAGGGCCAGTTAAATGCTCAGAGGCGTAGTCGGTATCAACACGGAAAGCGACACTTTCATCAAAGAATTCCCAAATGCGATCATTAATGATATTCAGTGGGATTAGAGCGCCGAGTACGACAGTAATCGCGATCATCGTGAGCAAAACTTGTTTTCTTTTGGCAATTACGAATTCACCTAGCTGGCTTATTTTTGTATTTTTAGACTCCTTGTGAGCTTTAATATTTACTGGGAATAACATAAGTAGCCAAGGCAAAAAAGTCATCGAAAGCAAGAAGGAAACTAGTACCCCAGCCGCAACCATATTGGCTAAATGATGAAAGGGAGGTACATCAGAAAAATGCATGGTTAAGAAACCAACCACGGTAGTAATAGTTGCTAATATCACCGGTTGCATATTTACCCGTAGACTTTCACTTAACGCTTCGCGTTTAACCATGCCTGCACGCATATTATGAATCATAGTAATTAATATGTGCACTGCATTTGCCACGACGATCGTCATTACAATCGTAGGTGCACCTGCAGAGACAGGTGTCAGTTGTACCCCTAACCAGCCTGCGACACCCATAGTCGACATGATGGATAGCATGATGATCGCAAGAATACTGAAAGTCGCAGTAATGCTGCGTAAGAAAAATAATAAACCGATTAAAATGAGTGAAAACATTGCCAGTGTTAGTGAACTCATGTCAGCCATAGACGCTTCCATAAAAGCATTATCCATTACTACTAAACCGGTAAGATGAACTTTTAGATTGGGGTTTTTTGCTTCTAATTGTTTGATCAAATCCCGGGTATAGTGAGTAACCGCTGGGCTGCCTTCTGGATTACCCTTGGGTAAATTAATTGTGACATTAACTGCGGTAACTTTAGTATCCTTTGAGATAGCACTGTTTAATAAAAGCGGTTCAGCAAGGGCGACCTGCTTGATATGAGCAATTTCAGTAGCCGTTAAAGATAGGGCGTTCTTGACCAGGTCCTCAACGATTAGATCATCATCATTGGCATAGGTATATTGAAAGTTACTGAGTGAGTCGACGCGAGTAGAAAAAGGAATTTTCCACGCCGCATTGGTTAGCCACTCAATACTGGCTAAGGTTTCATTGCTGAAGACCTCACCATCTTTTGGGGTCATGATAATGACTACGTTATCGGATTTTACATAAGTATTTTGAATTGACGAAAAATCCAAATACTGTGGGTTGTCATCGGAAAACCAAATTTCGTAATCAGTTGCAAAAGATAAAAAGCGTGCGCCACTGGCAAGAGTTAGCACTAAGGCGAGTGACATCAAGGCAAATAGCCAGCGCCACTTTACTAGGCTATTCGCAGTAGCCTGGGTGAAAGATTGATTCATAATGTTCTCGATAGTTGAAAGTAATAATTAACGGTTGCGCTTTAGTGCGCTCTTATTGAAGTCGCTGTCTTTTAAGCCGG
>Ga0209396_1003033_pt1 | contig 17227 bp, 14 predicted proteins | sample GOMGulsemesocosm_6_FD_184638 | JGI IMG/M metagenome (GOLD analysis project Ga0209396, IMG submission 184638) | Methane-oxidizing microbial communities from mesocosms in the Gulf of Mexico - GOM8C Gulf of Mexico (SPAdes) (version 2) | ecosystem: Environmental > Aquatic > Marine > Cold seeps...
TTTGCTAAATAGAATTGGATAATAATGTATCTTTAAATATTCAATCTTTTTAAAACAATAGAATGTCAAAAATATTAGTAATTGAGGACGAAGCAGCAATTAGAAGAGTACTCGTTAAAATTCTTTCAGAAGAAAGTAAGTCATATGATGTAGAAGCCGCAGAAGATGGTTTAATGGGGGTGGAAATGATTAAAAATACTGATTATGATTTAGTTCTATGTGACATTAAAATGCCGAAAATGGATGGTATTGAAGTACTAGAGGCTGTTAAAAAGATAAAACCTGAAACAGCAATGGTGATGATTTCTGGTCATGGTGATTTGGATACAGCTGTAAAAACCATGCGTATGGGGGCTTTTGATTATATATCTAAACCGCCAGATTTGAACCGATTATTAAACACTGTTCGTAATGCTTTAGATAATACGGAATTGGTTGTTGAAAATAAACGATTAAAGAAAAAGGTTTCTAAAAAATATGAAATGATTGGTGAGAGTGCTGCTATTTCTCATATTAAAGATATGGTTGATAAAGTAGCTCAAACAGATGCAAGGGTGTTTATTACGGGGCCTAATGGTACTGGAAAAGAATTGGTAGCACATTGGATACATCAAAAGAGTCAACGAGCAAAAGGACCTATGATAGAGGTCAATTGTGCAGCTATTCCTTCCGAATTGATAGAAAGTGAATTATTCGGTCACGTAAAAGGAGCGTTTACTTCAGCAAATAAAGATAGAGCAGGAAAATTTGAAGCGGCAAATGGGGGAACTATTTTTTTAGATGAAATTGGTGATATGAGTCTTACTGCACAAGCTAAAGTGTTACGGGCTTTACAAGAGAGTAAAGTACAACGTGTTGGTAGTGATAAAGACATTAAAGTTAATGTTAGAGTAGTAGCAGCAACAAATAAAGATTTGAAAAAGGAAATTGCTGAAGGAAACTTTAGAGAGGATTTATACCATCGTTTGGCGGTGATATTAATAAAAGTGCCTGCTTTAAATGAAAGACGTGATGATATACCTTTATTAATACATCATTTTTCAGGTAAAATTGCAAGAGAGCAAGGAGTTGCTGAAAAAAAGTTTTCTAATAGTGCTATTAAGTTATTACAAGAATATGATTGGACTGGGAATATTCGAGAGTTAAGAAACGTTATAGAGCGATTGATTATTCTTGGGAGTAATGAAATATCAGAACAAGATGTAAAATTATTTGCTAGTAAATAAACTTAAAAAGCCAACTGATATCAGTTGGCTTTTTAAGTTTATTTATTTTTTAATAGGATTCTCTTTATTTAAAGTGTCATATTTTAAAAACCACATAGTAGATCCATCAGGCATTGTCCATTCATGGTAAATATCAAAACCATAGCGTCTGTAAACAATCATGTTTTTTCTAATAGATGTTTCTGAATACATTGGTAGTTTTTTGTCATGAGTTTCGGCATATACTTTATCACGTAACTCAGCCATTGAAAATGTAGCAGAATCCATACCCTGATAGTTCGGGTTTACACCAGAAAATTCCCAATACATATATGGTTCATTTTTTGGTCGTTGGCTTTTAATGTATTTCTGTCTTTTAGCAATTGCTATCGCATTTTTTATTCCTGAAACTCCAAAAGCAAATTTTAAATCGTTAATGTAATCACCAAAGGTTTTTTTATTGTTTTTTGGGTCAATAACATATGCTACAGCAACACCTTCTTTATTACTTGAAAGGTGTAAACCATTTTTTTTAATTGCATTATGATATACGTAAGTAGCCAATTTTTTATAACGAATATCACGTTTACTATCTTGTTTTACAAGATGATTCCCCGCAGGAATAACCTTGAAGGCTTCAGCAATAATATTTATAGTTTTTTCAGACATCAATCTTTATTTTAAAGCCGTAAGATATTAAATTTTAATATATTTATAGGATTAAGGAGGTTAGAATAAATACAATTATCTTAAAAATTTACATTAGTTGATTTCAATATAAAAACATTGAGGTATATACATATGAAAGACATAAACATAGAAAAATATAAAGTTACTTCAACAATTAACTTATCTAATTATGAAACAAATGTTCAGTTGGATAAGGATGATGATGAGGTAAAAGAAGAGCTTAAAAAGATACGAAGGAAACTAGGTAAACTGCAAGATACCTTATATGCTCATGGTAAGTATAGTGTGCTAATTTGTTTGCAAGGTATGGATACTGCTGGTAAAGATAGTTTGATACGTGAAGTGTTTAAAGATTTTAATACACGTGGAATTGTAGTGCATAGTTTTAAAGTGCCTACTTCATTTGAGCTTGGACATGATTATTTATGGCGTCATTATATTGCCCTTCCGGCTCGTGGTAAATTTGCAGTTTTTAACAGAACACATTATGAAAACGTATTAGTAACTCGAGTACATCCAGAATATATATTAGGAGAAAATTTACCAGATGTAAGTTTTTTAGAAGATATTAATGAAGGTTTTTGGGCAAAACGTTTTGAGCAAATCAGAAATTTTGAAAACCACATTTCTGAAAATGGAACTATAATATTTAAATTTTTCTTAAACTTAAGTAAGTCCGAACAAAAAAATCGGTTATTGCGTCGTATTGAATTAAAAGAGAAAAATTGGAAGTTTTCTCCTGGAGATTTAAAAGAACGAAAATTATGGGATAATTATCAGACTTGTTATCAAGATGCTATTAATAGAACATCAACAAAACAAGCTCCATGGTATATCATTCCTGCAGATCACAAGCCATCAGCCAGGTATATTGTTGCTAAAACGATTTATGATAGCTTAAAAAAATATAATGATATTGAAGAGCCTGAATTAAGTGATGAAATTAAGGTCAATTTAGCTCAGTATAAAAAAGAATTAAACGAAGAATGAAAAGCAAGATACTAATATTCGCATTATTTTTTTGTCTAGGAATTTTTGCGCAATCAGATGATAAACAAATGTTGAAAAACATTTATGACACATCATTACTCAACGGGAAGTCATATGATTGGTTAAACCATTTGTCTAATCAAATAGGAGGAAGGTTGTCAGGATCATATAATGCTGAAAAAGCAGTTAAGTATACAAAGGAACAACTAAATGAGTTGGGGTTAGATAAAGTTTGGTTACAACCGGTTATGGTTCCTAAATGGATTAGGGGAGCAAAAGAGTATGCATATGTACAAACTGCTCCTGGAAAATCTACAGTTCTGCCAATTTGTGCTTTGGGAAGTTCTGTGGCTACACCAGTAGGTGGTTTAAAAGCTCAATTAATTGAGGTTACTAGCTTTGAAGAATTAGAACTGTTAGGAAAAGAAAAAATAGCTGGTAAAATAGTTTTTTATAATAGACTAATGCAAGCTGAGTTGATAAATACTTTTCAAGCATATGGTGGTTGTGTGGATCAACGTTACAAAGGTGCTGAAAAAGCAATTGAATACGGAGCAGTTGGAGTGTTGGTACGATCAATTAATTTGCGTTTGGATGATTACCCTCATGCTGGTTCAATGACTTATGGTGATGTACCTGTTTCAAAACGGATTCCTGCAGCTGCAATTAGCACTAATGGAGCTGAATTACTAAGTACTATGTTGAAATTGGACCCTAATATTGAGTTCTATTTCGTGCAACATTGTAAGCAGTTAAAGGATGTGCAATCATATAATGTTATTGGAGAGATTATAGGGAGTACCTATCCTAATAAAATAATGGTAGTAGGAGGTCATTTAGATTCATGGGATTTAGGAGATGGTGCTCATGATGATGGTGCAGGAGTTGTACAATCAATGGAGGTTTTACGTTTGTTAAAGCAAACAGGATACAAGCCAAAACATACCATTCGGGTTGTATTGTTTATGAATGAAGAGAACGGATTACGTGGTGGAAAAAAATATGCTAAAATAGCATCCGAAAAAAAAGAAAACCATGTGTTTGCTCTGGAAAGTGATGCTGGTGGATTTACGCCTAGAGGGTTTTCTTTTGATTGTACAGATGAAAATTTTGATAAAGTACTTTCATGGAAAACTTTGTTTAATCCTTATTTAATTCATTATTTTGAAAAAGGAGGAAGTGGAGCAGATATTGGCCCGTTAAAAGGCGATAATGTGTTGTGTGGACTCAGACCAGATTCACAGCGTTATTTTGATCATCACCACGCAGCTAATGACACTTTTGAACACGTGAATAAAAGAGAGTTGGAGCTAGGAGCAGCAACGATGACTTCTTTGGTGTATTTATTTGATAAATATGAAGTGATACAGAATAAGAAAATTAAAAAATAGGATGTTAAATCATACCACATATGTACATTCGGATAGTTCGGAATGGGTAACATTTATTCATGGAGCTGGAGGTAGTTCATCTATTTGGTATAAGCAAATTCGTTCATTTAAAAAACATTTTAATGTACTGGTATTAGATTTAAGAGGACATGGAAATAGTAATCCAGTTTTTAAAAATGCTTTAAATCCAAAATATACATTTGATATAATTACAGCTGATATTATTGAACTTCTGGATTATTTAAAAATTTATAAGTCACATTTTATTGGTGTTTCTTTAGGAACGATATTAATACGAGATCTAGCAGAAAAACAGCCTGAAAGAGTCCTGAGTATGATTTTGGCAGGAGCAATTATGAAACTAAATTTCAGGTCACAAATATTGATTAAATTAGGGGTTGTATTTAAGTCAGTAATGCCTTATATGATATTGTATAAGTTTTTTGCTTTTATAATAATGCCAAGGAAAAACCATGAGAATTCAAGATCGTTATTTGTACGTGAAGCGAAAAAAATGAATCAAAAAGAATTTATTAGATGGTTTAAACTCACGTCAGAGATAAACCCTTTATTGTGTTTTTTTAGAGGCAAGGATATAAAAATCCCTACGTTATATGTTATGGGAGATGAAGATTATTTGTTTTTGCCCGCTATTGAAAAAATAGTAGCCTCTCATACGGATACAAAATTATGTATAGTTAAAAATTGTGGACATGTAGTAAATGTTCAGCAACCGATTTTGTTTAATGAAAAGGTAATAAAATTTATTAATGATTTATTGATAAAGTAATCCTAGAAAAAGGAATTAAATAATGATAAATCATTGTCTTTTTTACGAAGATAATGATTTTTAAAAGTCAATAACTTACATTTGTAACCTCAAATAAATTACATTGACACTTACCACTTATACTAAAGAATTTCGCTACAATTTAAAACTTGCTTATCCTGTTATATTGGGTATGGTTGGTCACACCATGGTTGGACTGATTGACGATATTATGGTAGGTAAAATAGGAACCACGGAGTTGGCAGCTGTATCATTAGGGAATAGTTTTTTGTTTATAGCAATGTCATTAGGAATTGGTTTTTCAACAGCAATCACACCTTTAGTAGCAGAAGCTGATGGAGAAGGAAATATTACTAAAGGAAAAGCAGCTTTTAAACATGGATTGTTTTTGTGTACTGTTTTGGGTGCGGTATTATTTGGGTTGATATTGTTGTCTAAACCATTAATGTATCATATGAAGCAACCTGCTGAAGTAGTAGCTTTAGCAATTCCGTATTTAGAAATAGTTGCGTTTTCATTAATACCAATGATAATGTTTCAGGCTTTCAAACAATTTTCTGATGGACTATCACAAACAAAATATGCCATGTGGGCTACTCTGTTAGCAAACGTAATTAATGTTGTGTTAAATTATTTATTGATTTATGGAAAGTTCGGGTTGCCTGAATTAGGAATTGTAGGAGCCGCTATAGGAACTTTGATTTCAAGAGTGGTAATGCTGATATTTATATGGTTGTTATTAAAGTCAAGAGAAAAATTTAGACCATATATCACAAATTTGAACTTCTTGGTTATTAAAAAATCAGTGATTAAAAAGATACTATCTTTGGGAGTGCCGTCAGCTTTACAAATGTTTTTTGAAGTAGCTATTTTTACAGCGGGAATATGGTTGTCGGGAGTATTAGGGAGTAATGCTCAAGCGGCAAATCAAATAGCTTTAAAACTATCGTCATTGACCTTTATGGTTGGAATGGGATTAAGTGTAGCAGCTACAATTAGAGTTGGAAATCAAAAAGGGTTGCAAAATTTTAAAGAATTAAGGCGAGTAGCTTTTTCAGTGTTTTTACTTACCTTTTTTGTAGAAGTTGTCTTCGCAGGGATTTTTGTAGCGTTTCATAATATATTTCCTGACTTATTTGTAAACTATAATAACATATCCGATTTAGGGAATACTATGGAAGTAGTAAAAATAGCTTCCGTACTATTGTTGATAGCAGCAGTTTTTCAAATATCTGACGGAATACAAGTAGTAGTATTAGGAGCATTACGTGGATTACAAGATGTGAAAATACCAACGATATTGATATTTGTTTCGTATTGGGTAATTGGATTTCCAATAAGTTATTATTTAGGATTACATACGGATTACAGAAGTTCAGGAATTTGGTTGGGGTTATTAGCTGGATTGACAGTTTCGTCAATACTATTATTCCTGAGATTTAATTATATTACTAAAAAATTAATTAAGATTTAAAAGATATTATGGAGTTACCAAAATTTATATTAGGAGATAATTCTGATTTTCCAAATGCTATATTTATTATTCATACGAGTTTCCCAAGATTTATCATTAATTTAGAAAATGATGAAATTGAATGGTTGGAAGATTTTGATAAAAGTGAAGAAGAAGAATTACTTGACGAAGCTGAAATCTGTATTAAAGAAGCTACAGAGTTTTATGATAAAGAAATAGCATTGTACGAAGAATAATGGAAGAGTTAATACAATTAGATCATCAAGTATTTTTGTATTTAAATAATTTAGGAACCACTACTTGGGATGGCTTCTGGATGTTTATTACAGGTAAATGGAATTCAATACCATTGTATGCTCTTTTAATGTACTTGTTATATAAAAAGATAGGGCCAAAAGCTACTTTGATTACTATTTTTGTAGTGGGGTTAATGATTGCTGGTACCGATCAATTAGCGAATCTCTTTAAAAAGGTATTGTTTTTACGACCAAGACCTTGTCATGAGGAGGTTATTTCTGAAACTATGCGTTTAGTGAAATCATACTGTGGTGGTAAATATGGTTATTTTTCTGCTCATGCAGCTAGTTCAATGGCGTTAGCGGTTTTTCTAGGAAAAATATTTAAACCTCATTTTAAACACCTAGGGACTTTATTATTGATTTGGGCAGTACTTGTTGGCTATAGTAGAATTTATATTGGAGTACATTATCCTGGTGATGTGCTTACAGGAATGTTTTTTGGAGTATTAATAGCTTTGTTATTATATAGATTGAGAAAGTATTTAATCTACCGGTTTTTAAAATAACATTAGATTAATTGTAATACGTTTTAAATATGTTTAACAATACTTCAGGAGGGATGTTATTGTTCTTGTATTTCTGCATAATCTTTAAAGTTTTATCAATGGCTTGAATGTTAAGCCCCATGTTTAAGCCTAGTTGATGAATCTTCTCTAATTCTGCAGGTTCAATTTCTTTATCAACATTCATGAGTAAAATTAACCTATGAAATTGTACTATACGTTCACTTTCTGACTGCAAGTTTATATGTGGAACAGGGTTCTGCAACAAGTTATCAAATTCAGTTTTTTCTATTCCAATTTGATTAGCTATAATTACTAAAAAATCATATTCAACATCTTTTAGTTTCTTTCCTGTTCTGGCAAAAGCAATTAACTGACTTAAGGCGCTTAATTTTTCTTCAATACTCATTCATGGGGCTTTGAGATTAAGTACCGAATATAACAAAAAAAGCTCAAACAGTATGTTTGAGCTTTTTATAGTTCCTTTTTGATTGTTCAATAAGGCATATGAGTTGTTTTGTTAATACTAATTAAAGGTTTAAGCTAAAACAGCTTTTACTTTATCAGCAGCTTCTTTAAAAGCAGTTGCAGATTGTAAGTCTAATCCAGAATCTTCAATTAATTTCTTAGCGATATCTGCGTTGGTACCTTGTAAACGAACAATTAATGGTACGTTCATAGCGTCTCCCATGTTTTTGTAAGCTGCAATAATTCCTTCGGCAACACGATCACAACGAACGATTCCTCCAAAGATGTTTACTAAAATACATTTTACGTTAGGATCTTTTAAGATGATTCTGAAAGCTTCCTCAACACGTTTAGCATCTGCAGTTCCTCCAACATCTAAAAAGTTAGCTGGTTCACCACCTGACATTTTAATTAAATCCATAGTTGCCATTGCTAATCCAGCTCCGTTAACCATACATCCAACATTACCATCTAAATCAACGTAGTTTAAACCTAAAGCACCTGCTTCAACTTCAATTTCGTTTTCTTCTCTTAAATCACGCATTGCTAAATAATCTTTACGTCTGTAAAGAGCATTATCGTCAATAGTAACCTTTGCATCAACAGCCATGATTAAATCATCAGATGTTTTTAATACTGGATTGATTTCAAACATAGAAGAATCAGATTCAACGTATGCTTTGTATAAAGAAGAAACAAACTTTGTCATTTCTTTATGTGCCTTTCCTGATAAACCTAGGTTAAAAGCAATTTTACGTGCTTGGAAAGGTATTATTCCTGTAGCAGGATCTATTTCTTCAGTAAAAATCAAATGCGGAGTTTCCTCAGCAACAGTTTCAATATCCATACCTCCTTCAGTAGAATACATAACCATGTTTCTTCCAGTAGCTCTGTTTAATAACACAGATACATAAAATTCACTTGTTTCACTATCTCCTGGATAATATACATCTTCAGCAACTAATACTTGGTGTACTCTTTTCCCTTCCGCAGAAGTTTGAGGAGTAACTAAGTCCATTCCTATAATTTGTCCAGCTATTTCTTTAACCTGGTCTAAGTTTTTAGCCAACTTAACTCCACCACCTTTTCCACGACCACCTGCGTGAACTTGTGCTTTAATTACGTGCCAACCTGTACCGGTTTCTTCAGTTAATTTTTTAGCTGCTTCTACAGCTTCATCAGCAGTTTGTACTACAACTCCTCTTTGGATTCTAACACCAAAACTGCTTAATATTTCTTTACCTTGATATTCGTGTAAATTCATAATGTACTTGTTATCTTTTTAAAGCTACGCAAATGTAAAAATATCAGCGTAATAAATCCCTTTTAATTCATTTTATTTTTATTCAAAAATAGTTGTTTGTAAATTAATATAACAAAATGTTGTAAATATATTTAATTTGTTTGTTTTTTAGTTTTAGATATAAATATATGATAGGTTTGTCCTTAATAATAATTTAAAATGTAATAATGGAAACAAGAGATTTATTAGCGATTGCGGAGGAGTTTGGTACTCCAGTTTATGTGTATGATGCAGAAAAAATTAAAAATCAATACAAAAAACTTACTTCTGCGTTTAAAGGGGTTAAGCAATTAAAAATTAATTATGCTGTAAAGGCATTGTCAAACATCTCTGTGTTAAAACTTTTTAAACAGTTAAATTCGGGTTTAGATACTGTTTCCATACAAGAGGTGCAGTTAGGTTTGGCAGCTGGTTTTCAGGCTGAAGATATTATATATACACCAAATGGAGTTTCGTTATTAGAAATTGAGGAGGTTGCAGCTTTAGGTTGTCAGATTAACATTGATAATTTATCCATACTGGAACAATTTGGGGCAAAACATCCTGGAGTTCCAGTTTGTATTCGTATCAATCCTCATGTTATGGCAGGAGGGAATGCAAACATTTCTGTAGGACATATCGATTCTAAATTTGGAATATCCATACATCAAATACCACATGTTTTACGAATTGTAGAGAATACAAATATGAATATTAATGGGATTCATATGCATACAGGATCTGACATATTGGATATTGATGTGTTTTTGTATGCGTCAGAGATTTTGTTTAGAACTGCATTGCAATTTTCTGATTTGGAATTTATTGATTTTGGAAGTGGTTTTAAAGTACCATATAAAGAAAATGATATAGAAACAAATATTGATGAATTGGGAAAAAAGTTAACCAAGCGTTTCAATGCTTTTGAAAAGGAATATGGTAAACCGTTGACTTTGGCTTTTGAACCAGGTAAATTTTTAGTAAGTGAAGCAGGGAACTTTTTAGTACATGTTAATGTGGTAAAGCAAACTACATCAACGGTATTTGCAAGTGTGGATTCAGGGTTTAATCATTTAATCCGTCCAATGCTGTATAACTCACATCATGATATTGTAAACATATCTAATAGCAGTGGAAGGGAACGCTTTTATACAGTAGTAGGGTATATTTGTGAAACGGATACATTTGCAACAAACCGCCGCATAGCAGAAATATCAGAGGGCGATGTATTGTGTTTTAAAAACGCAGGCGCATATTGCTTTTCAATGACTTCAAATTATAATTCACGATATCGACCTGCTGAAGTATTGTGGTATAATGATAAAGCACACTTGATCCGTAAACGCGAAACCATTGAAGATTTATTACAGCATCAAATAATTATAGATTTAAAACAAGAAGTTGCCGTAGAAAATTAAATTAAATCAATAGGAACCTCAATGAAAATTTTGGTTCCTTTGTTTTTCTCAGATGTTATTTTTATAACTCCCCCAACACTATCAATACGTGCTATTATTTGACTTAAACCAATACCAGATTCGGGATTAATTTTTGAAGTGTCAAAACCTATCCCATTATCTGTTATTTCAATAATTAAGTCATTTCCCTTTAGTTTTAAGCTTATGGTAGCTTTTGTAGCTTTACTGTGTTTGATAATGTTATTTATACATTCTTCAGTAATATTATGCATTTTAATCTCACAGTCTTGACTGAAACGAGGTATTTTCTCCTCAGTTTCTAATTCAAATTGCAATTCTTGATTACTGTATTTTTCACATATATCAAAGAGCGCATGTTCTAAACCAAATTTTAATAATATTGCAGAAATTAATTTATGCGATAAATCACGAACTTTTTCTGAAGCTTCACCTATAATACGTTGCGATTTTTCTAATTCATCTATAGGGCTGGCGCTCTTTTTTTTAACTACCTGTAAATGCATATTTGCAGAAGATAATAAGGCGCTTACGCTGTCGTGAAGTGTTTGTGCAATATATTTTCGCTCTTTCAATCTTCCCTCTAAAGTAGCATTAAGGACTTTATTTTGATTCTGTTCTTTTAGTTTTTGAAGCTCATGTTGTTGGGTGTATTCCTTTTGAATTAATTTTAAAGATAAGTTTCTAGCTTTCAATTTACTGTTTCGGAATAATACAGTTCCAAAAAGGAGTAGTGAGAGTCCTGAAAGTCCCGCTATGCCAAACCATAGTTCTTCCTTTTCTCTTTTTTCAATTTCAATATTAGTTTTTGCTATCTCTTCTTGTCTTGCCTTATCTTCATTGTGTTTTGCTTCAATTTCCTCTAATGTTCTGTTGGACGTTTTTTCTAAATAGATAAGATTTAGTTTGTGTGATTTTTCCAAATAATCATTTGCTTCTTCATGATTGTTTTGCTCACCATAGATGTATGCCAAATTTGAAAAATTAATTTCTTTATATCGCAGTATTTTGATGTTTGTAGTATCTCTTAGTAAGGGCAGGAAATTCAAGCAAGTTTGTTTAGATTTTTCAAGTTCTCCTTGATAAATTTGGGAAACACTTAGGTTTATTTTTACACCTATAATTGAAATTGTATCTTTTAGTTTGGTATAGTACGTAATAGCTTTTGCGGCTGCATCCTCTGCCATTTCAAATTCAGAATTATAAGAGTATAAGCCTGTAAGATTGCCGTAAATTTTAGCAAAAATTTCTTCCGTATTTTTTACATTCTTAAAATTTGAGGTGAGGTAGTTGAAGTTTTTAAAGGCAGCTTCTTTTTTGTCTAATGCAACCTCTGTGTTTTGTTCTTTATAGCTCCTTTTGGTGTATTCTGAAAGATTCAACGATCCGATATCAAAAATAGCATTAGCTAAAGCTAGTGAGTCTTTCGACTTTATACTAAGTTCTTTAGCGGTATTGTAATAGGCAAGTGCAACAGGAAAGTTGTTGTTTTTACTAAAAAGTTGCCCAATTTTACTATTCCATTTAATTTGTAAGGGAATGGTGTTATTTTTAGTAACACTTTCAAGCTGTGCAATAGCTAGTTTTAAAGCCTCTTCTTTATTATCTTCTTCAATGTATTGCTCAACTTTATCAAAAACAGAATCTGTAGTTTTTGATTGGCTAAAACCATAAAATGAAAAACAAAATGTAAAAATTAGAAACGAAAAATATTTTTGAATATAAGTCACAAATTGGTGTAGTTGTAGTTTGGTATAAAGTTAATAAAAATAAGACTATTGTCAGTAATAATTATTTATTTAAAAGAAATAATGCAGCTAATCAATACCTGTCATTGCGAGCGTAATGCAATGAAGTAATCTGTAGGAATAAAATGTAGCTACTTAGGTGTATTCCACAGGTACTTCCATAACAATTGAAGTTCCTTTGTTTATTTTAGAATCAATATCAAAAACACCTTCCATATTTTCAATACGTGCTTTTATTTGGCTTAATCCAATGCCATAAGAAAGACTGATTTTAGAAGTGTCAAAGCCTACACCATTATCTTTTATCGTTACGTGTAGGGTTTTATCTGTTAACAATAGTATTACAGAAGCCTCTGAGGCTTTACTGTGTTTCATGATGTTGTTAATACATTCTTCAATAATACGATGTATTTTAATTTCAAAATTTTTCTCAAACCTGGGTATTTTGGAATCACTATTTAGGGTTAAGTTAAATTGTTCGTTGCTGTATTTTTCACATAAATCTTCTATAGCTAACTTTAGTCCAAATTTTAATAGTAGTGTAGAAATTAATCCATGTGATAAATCTCTGACTTTATCTGAAGCTTCGCTTATAATATGTTGAGATTTTATTATTTCTGAAATGTTTTCAGAGCTTTTCATTTTTATTACTTGTAAATGCATGTTGGCAGAAGAAAGTAAGGCGCTTACACTATCGTGTAGGGTTTGTGCTATTTCCTTACGTTCTGTTTCTCTTCCGTCTAAAGTTGCGTTTAATATTTTGCTTTGGTTTTTCACCTGTAATGCTTGTAGTACTTTTTGTTGCGTTAACTCTTGCTCAATCAGGTTTAACGATAAGTTTTTTGCTTTTAGTTTACTGTTACGATATAGTACAGTTCCAAATAAAATAATAATAGCAGATGTTAAACCTGTAGCAGCTAAAATATATTGTGCTTGCTCCTTTGCTTTACGTTCTTTTTCAGTTTCTATTGCGGCAACTTTAGTTGCCTCTGCCCGTGCCTTGTCTTCATTGTGTATGGCTTCAATAGTAGTAATTTCGGTGGCCTTTTGTTTTTCTTGAAGAATCTCGGATAATTCATTATATTTTTCAGAGTATTCGTAGGCTTTTTTATAGTCTCTTGTTTGTTCGTAGATGTATGAAAGATTAGTAAATGCGGTTATTTTGGCATTGAGTATATTAGTATTAGAGGTGTCAACCGTTTTTTTTATGACTTCGAAATACACATTTTCAGCTGCAGTATAGTTTTTTTGATTAATATAAATTAAGCCTTGATTGGTTAGAGGACTAATCAATTTCATTGAGTTAGGTTTGTATAGTTTTTTACGTATATCAATAACCTTATTTATATAAGCCTGTGCGGTGTCTAGCTTCTCGTAATCGGAATAAATAATAGATGCATTGTTGTAACAGTTAGCTACATACGGCAAGCCTTGTTCTATATGGTTGTATTCATAAATGTTTTTGTTGTAATAAAATAGAACAGAATCTTTTAGCCTAATGGCTTCTTTTTCAAATCTTTTGTTATACAGGTTATTGAATTTGTGTTTGTAATAGTTTCCTATTTTTTTATGATCCTGCATTAAAGCTAAAGAATCTTTTAATGTAGTATTAATTTTGAATGCTCTCCTGTAAAATTTTATTGCTTTATCATATTCGTTTTTATCATTAAAAATATCTCCAGCAAGAACTAACCATTGTGCTTTTTTTGAATGTATATTGGATAATTTGTCTATTTCTTGTAGTGCTAGTTGTAGTGCTTCCTCTTGCTTGTTTTTGGTAATATATGTAGTTGCTTTTTGAAATAAGCTATCCTTAGTCATAATGGTAACTTGAGCAGTACAAGTAATGCATGCTAAGTATAGTAAAGAAGCTATTAATAAGAAGTTTTTCATAATATAGTTAGTAATAGCTAATATAGTGAAAAAAGGTATTCAATAAATGTCATTCATAGTTCTACCTATGCAAATATGCAGTCGTTTAACACTAGAGTTGTTGGTGGTGCTTTTTTTCTTTCTCTTTCTCTTGGAAGTAGTATCATTTACAGAATACTTCGTCACTACCGCTCCTCTTAATGACATGTCATTGCGAGTGAAATACAATGAAGTGAAGCAATCTGTAGGAATAAAACGTAGCTACTTAGGTATTTTCCACAGGTACTTGCATAACAATTGTGGTCCCATAATTTATTTTAGAATCAATATCAAAAATCCCTTCCATATTTTCAATACGTGCTTTTATTTGGCTTAATCCAATACCAGAAGAAGAACTTATTTTTGAAGCTTCAAAACCAACCCCATTATCTTTTATAGTTACGTGTAAAGTGTTGTTTGTTAATAATAGCATTACAGAGGCTTCTGAGGCCTTACTATGTTTCATGATATTGTTAATGCATTCTTCAACAATACGATGTATTTTAATTTCAAAATTTTTCTCAAACCTGGGTATTTTGGAATCACTATTTAGCGTTAAGTTAAATTGTTCGTTGCTGTATTTTTCGCATAAATCTTCTATAGCTAACTTTAGGCCAAATTTTAAAAGAAGTGTAGAAATTAACCCATGTGATAAATCCCTTACTTTATCAGAAGCTTCGTTTATAATGCGTTGAGATTTTCCTATTTCTGAAATGTTTTCAGTGCTTTTCATTTTTATTACTTGTAGGTGTAAGCTCACCGATGAAAGTAATGCGCTAACACTATCATGAAGTGTCAATGCAATATAATTCCGTTCCTTTTCTCTACCATCTAAAGTGGCATTCAGGACTTTGTTTTGGTTTTGATTTTGAATTTTTTGTAATGTTTTTTGAAGTGTTACTTCTTTCTGAGCAAGGTCAAGCGCTAATTTTTGTTGTTTGTGCTTGTTATTTCTATTAAAAACAAATCCTGTAAGTAAAAGGCAAAGGGAAATCAATACTGAAATACCCAACCATAATTGCATTTTTTTTCTGCGTTCAGTTTCTAATTCGGTTTTTAGCACTTCTTTTTGCAGGTTTATAGCTTCTTCTTTTTTGATTTTGTCAATATTGTATTTAGCTTCAATGGCTACTACTTCAGCCGTCTTTTGCTTTTCTTGTATGTGTTCATAGGCTCTGAAATACTTTTTTGCATAGGTATGTGCTTTTTTATATTTGTGAATTTTCGCATAGATATATTCAAGATTACCATAAGCAGTTAATCGGTTTTCTAGAACTTTTATGTTGGTAGAGTCCAAAGGGGTATTTAATACTTTTTGATGAGTTGCTATAGCGAGTTTGTATTTTTTTTGATAGATATATAAAAGTCCTTGGTTGTTTAAGGCAACGGAACCAGCTAAAGTGTCTTTAAGGGTTTTATGGATATTTATGGCTTTGGTAACATGATCTTGTGCTTTTTCGAATAGATCATAATCAGCATAAATAAAAGATAAATTAGAATAGCTGTAGGCTAAAAATGAGTCATTGTTTTGTATATTTTTAAACTCATTTATGTTTTTTTTATAGAAATATATAGCAGTGTCTCTAAGTTTAATAGCTTTAGTGGAATGTAAGCTGTCATAAACATTGTTTAGTTTTTGATGGTAGATGATTCCTTGTTTTACATGATCAAGAATCAAAGCAGAGGAATCTTTTAAAGTAGTGTTTATTTTATATGATTTCTGATAATAATGTAATGCTTTATTTAATTCGTCGTTTTTTCTAAACAAATCTCCAGCTAGAACATACCATTGAGCTTTTTTAGCGTTAGTTCCGGGGTATTTATCTATTTGCTTGAGTATTGTGGTTAATGTGTTTTTGTTCCCTAGTTGTGTTACTTCTATCTTAATTTTTTGAAACAAGCTATCTGAGTCCATTGTAGTTGTTTGTCCCCAACACATTTGTGAAAATAGTGAAAATAAGCAAAGGGTTTTAATAGTGAATTTCATGGTATGCTTATGACGTGTACTACTTACTTACTTACTTACTTACTTAGTTAGTTAGTTAGTTAGTTAGTTAGTTAGTTAGTTAGTTAGTTAGTTAGTATGGTTTTCAATAGGTACTTCCATAACAATTGTAGTTCCTTTATTTATTTTAGAATCAATATCAAAAATACCCTCCATATTTTCAATACGTGCTTTTATTTGGCTTAATCCAATACCAGAGGTTGGACTTATTTTTGAAGTGTCAAACCCAACACCGTTATCCTTTATAGTAACGTGTAGGGTGTTATTTGTTAATAAAAGCATTACAGAAGCTTCTGAGGCTTTACTATGCTTCATGATATTATTAATACATTCCTCAATAATATTATGAATTTTAATTTCAAAACTTTGTTCAAAACGTGGTATTTTATCTTCGCTTTCTAGCTCAAACTCTAAATCCTGGTTGCTGTATTTTTCACACATATCATACACAGCATGTTCCAAACCAAACTTTAATAATACTGCCGAAATTAACTTATGCGACAGGTCACGTACTTTTCCTGAGGCTTCATCAATTATGCGTTGCGATTTATCTAACTCTGTAATAGGAGTATTGGCTTTTTTTTTAACTACTTGTAAATGCATGTTGGCAGAAGAAAGCAGTGCACTAACACTATCATGCAGGGTTTGTGCAATTTCTTTACGTTCTGTTTCTCTACCGTCTAAAGTAGCGTTTAATAGTTTCCTTTGGTTTTTTTCTTGCAGTACGCGTAATGTTTTTTGTTGATTTAGTTCTTGCTCTACTAAGTTTAACGACAGGTTTTTAGCTTTTAGTTTAGTGTTACGGTACAATACCGTTCCGAAAAGAATAATAACTAATGATGTTAACCCAGTGGCAGCTAAAAGGTATTGGCTACGTTCTTTTTCTTTTTCTGCTTTTACGGTATTTATTTTTTCCTCAGCACGGGCTTTATCTTCATTGTACTTAGCTTCTATAGTTCTTATTTCTGTAGCCCTTTGTTTCTTTGTTATTAGTTCAGAAATTTCACTTTGTTTCTCTGAATATTCATATGCCTT
>Ga0209396_1003034_pt1 | contig 17227 bp, 6 predicted proteins | sample GOMGulsemesocosm_6_FD_184638 | JGI IMG/M metagenome (GOLD analysis project Ga0209396, IMG submission 184638) | Methane-oxidizing microbial communities from mesocosms in the Gulf of Mexico - GOM8C Gulf of Mexico (SPAdes) (version 2) | ecosystem: Environmental > Aquatic > Marine > Cold seeps...
GTTTAAGATTATTTATATAGAAGGGGCTGATAGTACTCAAAAAGAGTTTAAAGCACACTTCACCATAAAGAGATAAACAACAAGCTATTTTAAACAAAAAAAGGCCTCACATTGTGAGGCCTTTTTTTGTTTATGATAATGTTACCTAATTATATTCCATCTTAGAAAAATAAAGTATTATTGAAATAAACGAATTGTTTTTTATTGTAATAATTCGTACCTTGGTATTGGTAATCAGCTACTTACGTTTTATTCTTCAAGTATTTATTAATAGAGTCGATTTTTTATTAAAAAATCGATGATAAATAATTGAGATGGCTTGTTATCTTCTTCATAAAAAACATTTTAAGTTCCTAAGTATAGCTTTTGCGATAGCAATTGCAACAAGTTCCTTTTCTCAAAATCAAGTAAAAAATAACTTTACGAATAATGAAATAAAAGCATTTGTTATTGAAGTCTTTCAAAAAAACGCCAATCAATTAGTTTACAATACTAACCCACATAGGTTGAATTTGATAACTACTTTTTTAAATAAAAAGTATGTAGTTGAATATCGACCAGAATATGCAGGTAAAAAATTCGAATTAATTTCGGATTTAGGACTAAATGATAAATACAATCAAAATTTGATTATAGACACCTATTATAATCCATATACTTTTAATCCCTTAAAGTATAAATTCCCAATGAGCTCAAAGTCAAAAAAAATGTATCGAATAGGCAATACACACTATGTTATTTCGATAAACGCTTTAAATTAATGTATTCATAATAAACGATGAAGAAAAGACTACTATTATTAATTGTGTTACTATTTTCCTATGTGGTAAATGGACAAATAAATATATCCACTGGTGGTACGGTTAGTACATGTTCTGATGTATTTGTGGATTCTGGAGGGCTTGGAGGTAATTATTCTTCAAATGAAAATTATGAAATAACAATTTGTCCTGATGTAGCAGGTAATTATATAGATTTAAATTTTACGACATTTAACATTGAAGGAGGATCATTTGATTTTTTAGTACTTTATAATGGTATGGATACTTCAGGTGGGCTTTTAGGTACGATAACTGATGATTCAACATGTGATGTTACTCAATATACGTCTAGCGGAACAGGAGGGTGTATTACAATTGTTTTTGCATCTGATGGATCTTTTAATCAATCCGGTTGGGAAGCAACGGTTTCATGTGTTACTAGCCCAGGTGCTCCTCCTGCAGCTCCCCCCAATTCAGTTTGTGGTGGGTCTGGAGCTTTCTGTGCCGATTCTGGAGCTTTGGAGTTTCCGAATACCGCGAATACTGATTGCGTTCCTGATGCACCAAATGTTATCGTTACGAATTCATGTTTAGGATCAGCGCCAAATCCAGCTTGGTATTTTATTGAAATTGGTCTGGCAGGTGATATCTTAATTGATATTTCACAAACAACAGGAGCAGGTGGAACTGGGACTGGATTAGATGTTGATTATGTAGTATGGGGACCATTTCCGGATGTTGCCTCTGCGTGTATTGATTTTACAACAGGAGATTGTACCAATGATCATAACTGTACAGGTACTGCAGTCGATTGTAGTTATAGTTCTGCGCCAGTAGAAACAGCAACTATTCTAAATGCTCAAGTTGGAGAGTTTTATATGTTTTTAATTACAAATTTTGATGGAGCATCTGGTTTTATTACACTAACACAAACAAACATCGGAAACGTAGGAGCAGGTTCAACGGATTGTTGTCCTATTGCTCAAGGGACGGATCCGACTAGTTGTGGAGCAACTGATGGAATTATTACAGTATCCTTATTAACACCAAACACCTCATATACGATTACCTATAATGATCCAGCACCGCAATCGGTAACTATGACTTCCGATGCTTTAGGTGTTATTCAAATTACGGGTTTAGTTGGCGGTACTTATTCTAATATTGATACCAGTACACCAGGTTGTCCTCCGGAAAATATAATTTTAGTTGATACTGCAGGAGGTACAATAACCTCTTTGTCAGCTACATCACCTGTTTGTTCCGGAGGAGATGCTGTGTTTACCTTGGTAGGGACTCCAAACGCAACGGTAAGCTATGATATCAATGGAGGAGCGACAACAACAGTTGTTTTGGATGGTGTGGGAAACGGTACAGTAACAGCATCTGGAGTAACAACAAATACCATAATAACATTAAGTAATATTGCCATAAATGGATGTGATATAGCATTAACAAATACGGTAACTGTAGTCGTCAATATTAATCCGGTTTTAACATCATTATCAACTACTTCAGCAGTATGTTCTGGAGGAGATGCGGTGTTTACCTTGGTAGGGACACCAAACGCAACGGTAAGTTATGATATCAATGGAGGAGCATCAACAACAGTTGTTTTAGATGGTGCAGGAAATGGTATAGTAACAGTATCTGGAGTAACAGCAAACACCATAATCACCCTAAGTGATATAGCATTAAGTGGCTGTAATACTGCTTTAACTAATACCGCTACCGTAGTGGTGATTGGAAGTCCGGTGCTAACATCTCTTACTCCAATAACCCCAGTATGTTCTGAAGGAGATGCAGTTTTTACATTGGTAGGAACACCAACTGCAACGGTTACTTATGATATAAACGGAGGGGCATCAACAACAGTTGTCTTGGACGGTTCAGGGAACGGTACAGTAACAGTATCTGGAGTGACAGCAAACACAATAATCACCCTAATTGATATAGCATTAAGCGGCTGTAATACCATTTTAACAAATACAGTAACAGTAGTAGTTAATGTTAATCCAGTATTTACAACTCTTTCAACGACCTCTCCAGTATGTTCAGGGTCAGATGCTGTATTTACTCTTGTAGGAACACCAAATGCTACGGTAAGCTATGATATCAATGGAGGAGCAACAACAACAGTTGTTTTGGATGGTACAGGAAATGGTACGGTAACAGTATCTGGAGTAACATTAAACACTATAATCACCCTAAGTAATATAGCATTAAGTGGTTGTAATACTGCTTTAACTAATACAACAACCGTAGTCGTAACGGCAAATCCAGTTTTAACCTCTTTATCAGCCATTTCACCTGTTTGTTCCGGAGGAGATGCGGTGTTTACCTTGGTAGGGACTCCAAACGCAACGATAAGCTATGATATTAACGGAGGAGCAACAACAACAGTTGTTTTGGATGGTGCAGGAAATGGTATAGTAACAGTATCTGGAGTAACAGCAAACACAATAATCACCCTAAGTGATATAGCATTAAGTGGCTGTAATACCATTTTAACAAATACGGCAACAGTAGTGGTCAATATTAATCCGGTTTTAACATCATTATCAACTACTTTACCAGTATGTTCTGGAGGAGATGCGGTGTTTACCTTGGTAGGGATACCAAACGCAACGGTAAGTTATGATATCAATGGAGGAGCATCAACAACAGTTGTTTTGGATGGTGCAGGAAATGGAACGGTAACAGTATCTGGAGTAACAGCAAATACAACAATTACATTGAGTAATATAGTTATAAGTGGTTGTGCTACAGTTTTAACAAATACAGCAACAGTAGTAGTAAATCCTAATCCAGTACTGACAAGTTTAACAAGTAATGGTCCTATTTGTACTGAGGATGATGCTATTTTTACCATAGTAGGTACTCCAAATGCAGTAGTTACTTACAGTTTGGATGGCGGAACAACTACACAAACAATTATTTTAGACGGCTCAGGAAATGGTATTATAACCATATTAGCAGCAACATCTAATCAAACCATTGACTTAAGCGATATTCAAATTGGAGCGGGAGCAACAGCTTGTAATTTGGCTTTAACAGATACCTTAACAATAATAGCAAATTTAAAACCCTACGCAGGAACTGATGGAAGCTTTGTAACTTGTGACACAGCAACATCAGCAATTCATTTAATCGATTTAATTGCAGGAGAACAATCGGGAGGTATATGGGTACAAACCTCTGGTTTTGGAGGGACATTTAACCCTAACTCAGGGATTTATACCCCATCGTCTGGAGCTACAACAGCAACTTTTACGTATACGATAGTTGGAATTCCTCCTTGTATAGACGATGTAAGTAATGTATTAGTATCTATAAATAATACACCAATATTAGCGACTAATTACAGTAGTAACCCAACAACTTGTTTAGGTAGTGAGGGAATTATTGTATTATCTACATTTAATTTGCCCGACGGAAGTTATACTATTAATTATGAAGATGTAACTGCAACCCCTCAAACAGCAACAATGGTCGTTATAGGAAATGTAGGGACTATTTCTGGCTTATCAGCGGGAACGTATAACAATATTACTGTAACAAATTTAGGTTGTATCTCAATAGAAGATGTTGATGTGGTATTAACCGATCCATTACCACCGACATTAGCATTCAATTCAACTATTGACCCAGGAACATGTTCAGGTAATAATGGTAGTATTTCTTTAACAACTTCAAATTTATCAGATGGAAGTTATACTATTAATTATGAAGATATAACAGCGACTCCTCAAACTGCAACAATGGTGGTTGTAGGGAATGTTGGTGTAATCTCAGGGTTATTTGCAGGAACATATAATAATATTACAGTTACCAATAATAATTGTACTTCCATTGAAGATGTAGATGTCGTATTAACAGACCCTCCATTACCAACATTAACGATTAATTCGACTACTAATCCAACAACATGTGAAGGGAACGATGGTAGCATAACCTTAACAACATCAAATTTATCCGATGGAAGTTATACCATTAATTATGAAGATGCAACGGCAACTCCCCAAACAGCTACCATGGTTGTTGTGGGGAATGTTGGGACAATTTCTGGCTTACTAGAAGGTGTATATAATAATATTATAGTAATGTATATAAACTGTACTTCCATTGATAATGTTGATTTACAATTATTTGATCCATTACCATCAATAATTGCAATAATTGCAACAAACAACCCTACAATATGTGAGGGAACGGACGGTAGTATAACCTTATCAACATCTAATTTACCTGACGGAACCTATCCTATTAATTATGAAGATGCCACAGGAACACTGCAAACAGAAACAATAGTGGTTGTTGGGAATGTTGGGGTGATTTCTGGCTTGTCAGAAGGAACATATAATAATATTACGGTGACATTTATCAGTTGTACTTCAGTAGAAGATATTGACGTTGTATTAACAGACCCTTTACCATCAATAATAGCAATAATCTCAACGAGTAACCCTACTTTTTGCGATGGAAGCGATGGTAGTATAACCTTATCTACGGCTAATTTGCCAGATGGAAGTTACACCATAAATTATGAAGATGCTACAGCAACTCCTCAAACAGGAACGATGATTGTTGTTGGGAATGTTGGGGTGATTTCTGGCTTGTTAGAAGGTACATATAACAATATTACGGTAACATTTATTAGCTGTACATCCGTTGAGGATATAGATGTGGTTTTGACGGATCCTTTACCAGCAATAATTTCAATAATATCAACTAGTAATCCAACAATGTGTAATGGAACGGATGGATTTATAACCTTATCTACAGCTAATTTACCAGATGGAACTTTCACTATTAATTATGAAGATGCCACTGCAACACCTCAAACTAATACGATAGTTGTCGTAGGAAATGTTGGAGTAATTTCAGGTTTATCTGCAGGTACCTATAATAATATAACCGTAACCTATCTTAGTTGTACTTCTATAGAAGATATTGATGTGATTTTATCTGATCCTATTCCATCAATACTTGCAATAATATCAATGACTAATCCTTCTACGTGTAACGGAGCTGATGGAAGTATTGTATTATCTACATTTAATTTGCCTGATGCTACATATACTATCGATTATGAAGATGTGACTGCTACTCCTCAAACGGCAACAATGGTAGTAGTAGGAAATGTAGGGACAATTAATGGCTTGTCCGCTGAAACCTATAATAATATTACCGTAACAAATGTTGGTTGTACCTCAGTTGAGGATATTGATGTGGTATTAATTGATCCTTTACCACCTCAAGTTAATAATAACATGAATATGGCTCCGGTTTGTGAAAACGACAATATTATAGATGGAGTGATACCGCATAATTTAACTGATAATATTGCAGCAATTATAGGATCACAAACGGGTGTTACAGTAACCTTTTATGAAACACTAGCTAATGCTAATACCGGAGTGTCTCAAATAGTAAATGATACTGCTTATTTAAATATAAATCCAACACCACCTTTATCAGTACAAACTATTTATGTTCGAGCACAAAATGATATAACAGGTTGTTATTCGATTACCAGTTTTTCGATTACGGTAATGTCAATAGTAACAAATCCACCTACTCCTTTAGCATCCTGTGATGATGATAATGATGGTTTTAGTTTTTTTATAATACATAATTCGATAACGCTTTCAGAAATAACAAATGGGGCAACAAATGTTGTTGTTGCATTTTATGAAACCTTGATAGAAGCAGATCAAGGAATTGTAGCTGCACAACTAACTAGTCCGTATTTTAATATTAATGCCTATAATCAAACAGTATTTGCTAGGGTAGACTTGATTACAATTGATTGTTACCGTATTGTAGAATTGGAATTAAGGGTTATTGATAGTCTTGCATTACCTCTTAACGATTTAGTATATGATTTATGTGAAGATATAGGGAGTTCAGACGGATTTGTAGTATTTGATTTGCCTTCATATGAAACCACCGATTTACTAGCGGAAATTATTGCCAATGGGGGAGATATTTCAAATTATACGACAAATTATTATACTGCTTTGGATGCATCTGGAAATCCTGATCCAACAACAATAATAGCGAACCCAAATGCGTATCAAAATATAAGTACACCAAATCAAATAATTTATGCTAGTGTAATCGATAATACCACCGATTGTGAAGCGGTAAAACCAATTACTTTGCAAGTGAATTTATTACCAGTAGCTAATTATACCCCAGTTGAAGTTTGTGATGATGATACTGATAATGGATTTTACACATTTAACTTATTAAATTATATAGAGGCAATAACTAATGGTGCTTCGGATGTAGAATTAGCATTTTATGAAACTTTAGCAGATGCAGAAGCAGGATCTGGAACAAGTTTAATTGTAGATCCAGAGAATTTTATAAATTCAGTAAACCCACAATCAATTTTTGCTAGAGTATTTAATACTGAAACAGGATGTTATGCAATAGCTATTGTGAAATTACATGTAAATCCAAACCCTACCCCGTTGAGTACTGCTGATATAGCGTCAGGTTTAGGAGTAATGTTGGAATGTGATGGAAATGTTGATGGTTCAGGTTCTATCGGAGAACAAGTAGCAGAATTTGATTTGACACAATGGGAAACTCAAATTTTAACGGGTACAGGTCCAGCTGTTGAGCTTGGGGTTTCTGCAAACTATTATACAAATATTGATGATGCTGCAGCTGGAGTAGATGCAATAGCTACCCCTACAGCGTATACCAATATAGCTAATCCACAAACAATATATATTAGTGTTGTAAATGACGGAACGGGTATAAACCCGGTAACCAACGGGACAGGATGTTTTACAATTGTTTCTTTTGAAATTTATGTACCAGTGCCGGAAGTATCAATTTCTGGAAGTGATGTATTATGTATCGATGAAAATGGAGTACCACTAACAACTATTCCATTACCTATATTAACGGCAACAGCTGGCCCTGATCCAGCAGCTTCATATAATTATCAATGGGCATTGAATGGAGTGGTAATTGTTGGTGCTACAAACCAAACTTTAACAGCTTCACAAGCTGGAGAGTATACCGTTACAGTTTCTGGTCCAACTGATTTTGAATGCTTAAATTTTACTTCCCAAACAATCATTGCGTCAGGTGTTCCTGATAATTTTAATGCAAATGTTACTACAAATGCTTTTTCTGACTCACATCAAATAGTTGCCATTGCAACATCGAATATTCCAGAAATTGTATTTTGGTATAGTTTGGATGATGCAGAACCAATAACAAACGGAACATTTAACAATATATCACCAGGGATTCATACCATAACAATTACAGATGGGAAAAACTGCTGGGAAGAAGTAATAGAAGTTTTAATTATTGATTATCCACATTTTTTCACACCTAATGGTGATGGTATAAATGATACTTGGCAGATTATAGGAATTGAAGGAATACCAATTTCTCAGATTTATATCTTTGATCGTTTTGGTAAGTTGTTAAAGCAATTAGATCCTGATGGCGAAGGTTGGGATGGTACTTATAATGGTAGTCAAATGCCAGCAACGGATTACTGGTTTAAAATTATTTATATTGAAGGAAATGATACTCCAACTCAAAAAGAGTTTAGAGCGCATTTTTCTTTAAAACGATAAAAAAAATATCATGATAGCTATAGCAGAGTTAAACTAACTGTTGGATTAAATAATTATGATTACATTAGAGGTAAATATTTCAATTATATATGAAAAAATATTTACCTTTTTTAGTGTTTCTTATTTCAGTAATAGGAAGCGCTCAAGATATTGATGTCTTTCAGCAATTCTATGGAAGGTATAGTTATACCGCTATTGGAAACACCCTAAACCCAGCAGAGAATAACTTAGTTTGGTTTTGTGAAACCTTACCTTCTTCAACAGCACCATTAGCATTAAATGTAAATCAAAATGTTATTTCAGCATATATTTATTGGGCCGGATCAGGGGCTGGAGATATCGATGTTACCTTAAATGGTACTGATATTACTGCTGATGATACATTAACGGTTAATTATAACGATCCGTTTCAAGGAGAGCTTACTTATTTTTCATGTTTTAAAGAAATCACGCCCTTTATTCAAGCAAACGGAAATGGTGATTATACGTTAACAAATTTGGATATATCCAATGTTTTAGCCACAAATCCAGGGTATTGTAACAACAGAACCAATTTTGCAGGATGGTCAATTTTTGTGGTTTATGAAGATTTATCATTACCACTAAATCAAGTAGGTATTTATCATGGATTAGAAATCATTAATAGAAATGAACAAGAAATAAATATTGTTATCGAAAACTTAAATGTTTTGGATAATAATGGCGCAAAAATGGGCTTCCTGGCTTGGGAAGGTGATAATGCGTTAAATTATGGAGAGTCGTTAGTTTTTAACGGGAACGTGTTAGAAAATCTACCATTAAACCCTGGAGACAATGCCTTTAATGGAACAAATTCCTTTACTAATAGTACCACATCATACAACATGGATTTAGATGTGTATGACATCCAAAACTTCATAAATATTGGTGATGATAGTGCAACCATACAGCTTACCACGGGTGAATTGGTAGATGGTCAAATGCGAGCAGATTTAATTCTGATAAATAACATTGTTACAGTTTTAAATAGTCAATTGCCTGACGCCACAGTTCAAGTAGATGAAGTTTTACTGGCTTGTGATAATAAAACAATACAGGTTAACTATACTATTTTTAATGTAAATAGTACAGAGTTGCTACCAGCAAATACACCTATTGCTTTTTATGCAGATGGTGTTTTAGTTGCGAATGCGATAACCGAAAATGATATTCTTGTAGGCGATAACGAACCGAACATAATAATTATTACACTTCCAGAAAGTATTCCAGCAAACTTTAGTTTAATAATTGTAGCAGATGATAATGGAGTTGGATTGAGTACCATACAAGAAACGAATGAAGGTAATAATACTGCTTCAATGCAAATAAATATGTTATTAGTTCCTGTATTAACTGCTTTGCCAAATATTGAAGCTTGTGATGTAGGTTTTAATTCTGCAGTTTTTGATTTAACAGTTAATGAACATCTATTAAATACTGGAACAAACAGTATTGAGTATTATGCATTGTATGAAGATGCAGTAAATCAAGAAAATGAAATACTAGATACTACTAATTATCAAAATGTAGTTGATCCTGAAATAATCTATGTCCGTGTAGATAATATAGATTGTTATCAAATTACTTCTTTTAATTTAGTAACCATTAATTGTCCACCTTGGATTCCTAGTGGATTCTCTCCTAATTTTGATGGGATAAATGATGAATTTAATATTATAGGGCTACTTACTATTTTTGATAAATTTGAATTAAAAATTTTTAATCGTTATGGAACCTTAATTTATCAAGGAGGTGATATGTTAGGGTTTTGGGATGGAAAGTCCAATAAAGGTATTACTAATGTAGGTAGTTTATTACCTGTAGGAACCTATTACTATGTATTGCATCTAAACGATTCAAATTATAAAAAACCTTTAACGGGTTGGGTATATATGAATTATTAAAATTTAACACATTCAAACATCTTTTAATATATAAATCATTTAGTTTTACAACTTAGATAAGTTCTAAGTATTGACGTGTTTTTAAATCAATAGTAATAAATAATTCTATTGAATTAAAGAAATTCTTTATTATATGATTTAATTTTATAAATTAAAAATAGGAATAAAACTTTATGTATAAAATAATTACCACATTACTATTACTGTTAGTAAATGGTTATGTTAATGGACAGTGTGCTGCCCCTATTAATTTAAGTGTTACTAATATAACAGATAGTACAGCTAGTTTATTTTGGACTGAAACTGGGGCAGCATCTGGTTGGGAGGTGGAATTGGTTGCTGAAGGTAATAGCCCTATAGGATCTGGATTGCAATTAAATACAACAATATATAATACTACTGGTTTAATGCCGGGTTCTAATTATAGTTTTTATGTACGATCAGATTGCGGATCTTTAGGATTTAGTAATTGGGTTGGTCCTTTTAATTTCTCTACTGTATCTTGCGATTTTTCAATTGTTAGTTATGAAAACCCGAATACCTGTTTGGAATATTGTTTTTATCCAACCAATAATATTTTTGGGACATTTTTTGACTTTAATTCTAATACATTACCGCTTGGATGGGATGCTTCACCATTTACTGTTGGCTCACCTTGTGTAGCTAATATGATAGATGATTCGCCGTATTTTTGGGCTGGAAATATTGACATAAATGGTAATAGACACTTAACTACAAGTGCTCTAGACGTTACTCAAGGAGGGGATATTTTGTTTTACATGAGGTATGGATCTGATGACCCAATATCAGGTTGTGAGTCTCCAAATTCAGACGAAGGAGTTTATTTGCAATATTCCATCGATAATGGGGTTAATTGGGTAGACATGAATTATTGGAATTCTTTGGGTATATTGACTGATTATTTGTATGTCTGGAATCAGTATATAGTAAGTATACCTCTTATTGCTCAAACTGCAAACACAAAATTTAGATGGTTGCAACCAACGAATTCCGGTACTGAATTTGATAATTGGGGTTTGGATAATATTCTAGTATCAGCTAATGTTGATGCTGATTATCTATGGGATTTTGGAGATGGGAATACTTCAACTATTCAAACACCATGTCATACATATTCTTCAATAGGTGATTATGTCGTAACCCTTTCAGTTGTAACGGAAATTTGTGATGCTTCTGAGTCTGTTACTTTTAATGTGTCCAATACAGATTTACCAATAGTAAATTGTCAGGACGTTACGGTTAATTTAAATTCAAATGGTGAAGCTATTATAACCCCAAACGATATAGATAATGGTAGTACTGATAATTGTGAAATTAATACAATGAGTTTATCGAAAACGACATTTGATTGTAGTAATCTAGGAAATAATAGTGTAACATTAATTGTAACGGATATTTTCGGTAATGAAGCTTCTTGTGAGGCAAATGTAAATGTTGTTGCAGATAAAAACCCTGGAGATGATAATACAATAGCTATTGAATTTTGTGAAGGGGAAATTGCATTACAAGATTTATTTGGAGCAATTAATGGAGTGCCTGATGAAGGAGGCGATTGGATTGATGTTAATAATTCTGAAGTAAACTTGAGTGATCCTCTCAATGTAAATTTTTCAAATGTTCCTGCTGGGCTTTACTATTTTCAATATAGTTTTTATGCAAATAGCACATGTCCTACAATATATTCCACTATTACGGTCAATATTATTAGCGGATCATCTGCAGGAACTGATGGTACACTGCAAGTTTGTGAATATGAAAATAATTTACAAAGTTTATTTTTAGCATTAAATGGTAATCCTACTCCTGGAGGACAATGGATTGATGTAAATAATACTGGTGTAATTCTTTCAGACGCTAATCAAGTAGATTTTAGTAATATTCCTATTGGTGATTATCAATTTAATTATATACAGCAGCCAATTAATGGATGTTTTCCAATATCTGACAGTGCTACAGTCTATCTAACAATTTCACCTTCACCTTCGTTTAATAGTGTTGATGATTTTATTTATTGCGATGATGATAATGACGGTTTTGGATTATTTGATTTAGCTTCAATTGCCAATGATATAGGAGGCAATGACCCAGATATATTAATTAAATTTTACGAAACCCTAACTCAGCTTGAAAATGGAGTAGGTGAGTTGTCAAATACATATTATAACATTAATCCTTACACACAAATAGTTTATGCTCAAATAACAATGAATGGTTTAATGTGTGAAACTGTTGTTGGTGTAAATCTTTTAGTTATTGAAAATCCTATATTACCTTCGCAAGAAATAGTATATAGTTTATGTGATTATTATGATGTAGTAGATGATGGAATTGTAGCATTTGATTTACCTTCTTATGAAATAAGTGTTTTATTAGCTAATATAGCTATAGGAACTATTCCTGAAGATTATACAATCACTTATTATGCTGCAATTGATGCATTAGGAATACCTGTTCCTACATCAATAATTACCACTTCTAATTTTTATGAAAACACAAGTGCAACAGATCAAATTATTTATACAAGTGTTGTTCATAATGCTACTGGATGTGAGAGTGTAAAAGAAATTAGATTACATGTTGATTTATTGCCAGCTGCTTTATACACTCAAATTCGAGTATGTGATGATGATATAGCAGATGGAGTTTACACATTTAATTTATTAGATTATATACCAGAAATTACAAATGGAGCAACTAATGTAGAGGTGATATTTTATTTAAATCAAGCTGATGCAGATGCAAATACAGGTATCAACACTGTTCCAAATCCAACAGCATATCAAAATATGTCTAATCCTCAACCTCTTTACGCAAGAGTTTATAACCCAGATACTGGATGTTATAAATTGGCATTAGTAGTATTACATGTAAATCCAAATCCAACACCTTTAAATAATCAACAAATAATAGATACTTTAGGGAATGGCGGAGTTATGGAAGAGTGTGATGGAGATGTTGATGGGTCAGGAGCAATTTCTGAGCAAGTTGCTGAATTTGATTTAACACAATGGGAAGTTTCAATTTTAAATGGAGAGTCAGGAGTATCGGCAGCTTATTACACAAGTGTTGATGATGCAGCAACTGGAACTAATCCTATTGAAAATCCAGCAACTTATACCAATATCGTTAATCCACAAACAATATATGTTAGTGTAATTAATGACGGCTTTGGAATAAATCCTATAACTAATGGTACCGGTTGTTACACAATAGTTGAATTTCAATTATTTGTTCCAGTACCAGAAGTAGACGTTGTAGCAGATAAAAACGTTATTTGTGTTGATGAAAATGGAGTACCATTAACCAATACAACGTTACCTGTTTTAACCGCTACAGTAGGTCCAGCTGCAGCTGCAGCCTACAATTACCAATGGGCCTTAAATGGAGTAGCTATTGCTGGATCAACAAATCAAACTTTGTCAGTTACCTTACCTGGTGATTATACAGTTACGATTTCAGGACCTACGGATTTAGATTGTATAAATGTTTCACAAGCAATAACTATTGAGGTATCAGGAGTTCCACAAGGATTTGATGCCAATGTAACGACAAATGCATTTTCGGATTCACATGAAATAGTAGCTACAGCTACATCAACAATACCAGGAATAGTATTTTGGTACAGCTTAGATGGAGCAGAGCCTACCATGGACGGAACATTTACGAATGTAAGTCCTGGAATACATATAGTAACTATTTCAGATGGAGAGAATTGTTGGTCAACAGATGAAACAGTAACCATAATTGATTACCCACATTTCTTTACACCAAACGGTGATGGAATAAATGACACTTGGACAATTATCAGTCAAGAGGAAATCCCTATTTCTCAAATTTATATCTTTGATAGATTTGGAAAGTTATTATCACAGCTTGATCCTGATGGCGAAGGTTGGGATGGTACATACAATGGTAGTCAAATGCCAGCATCTGACTATTGGTTTAAGATTATTTACGTAGAAGGAGTCAATAGTACTCAAAAAGAATTTAAAGCACACTTCTCTTTAAAACGATAATCAAATAAAAGTATTATTTTTGGGGTAAATATTTCTAATGAAATATTTACCTTTTTTTATGAAATTCAAAATTGAATCGGAATTTGCTCCAACTGGAGATCAGCCAGAAGCTATAAAACAATTAGTAAAAGGAATCAATCAAGAAGATCGATTTCAAACATTACTTGGTGTAACGGGATCAGGTAAGACATTTACGGTGGCAAATGTTATAAATGAAACTCAAAAGCCAACCTTGGTTTTGGCACATAATAAAACTTTAGCAGCTCAATTGTATGCAGAGTTTAAAGAGTTTTTTCCTAATAACGCTGTTGAGTACTTCGTGTCGTATTATGACTATTATCAGCCTGAGGCCTATATTCCTACTTCTGGTGTGTTTATAGAAAAGGATTTGTCAATCAATGAAGAGATTGAAAAACTTCGTTTAAGTACAACATCATCCTTACTTTCAGGTAGGAGAGATGTGATTGTTGTTGCTTCTGTATCTTGTATATACGGTATAGGAAACCCGGTTGAATTTCAAAAAAATGTTATTTCTATAGAAAAGGGTCAGGTTATTTCTCGAACAAAATTATTACATCGATTAGTACAAAGTTTGTATTCGCGTACTGAAGCAGAATTTACTAGGGGGACATTTCGAATAAAAGGTGATACTTTAGATATATTTCCTGGATATGAGGACAATGCCTTTCGAATTCATTTTTTTGGAGATGAAATAGAAGAAATTGAAGCTTTCGTGGTACAAACTAACGAAGTTTTAGAAAAGTATGAGCGTTTAAATATTTACCCAGCTAACATGTTTGTGACCTCTCCTGATGTATTGCAAAATGCAATTCATAGCATTCAGGAAGACATGGTAAAACAGGTAGATTATTTTAAAGAAATAGGAAAACATTTAGAAGCAAAACGACTTAAGGAACGAACAGAATTCGATTTAGAAATGATACGTGAACTTGGATATTGTTCAGGAATTGAAAATTATTCCAGGTATTTAGATGGTAGATTACCAGGAACACGACCATTCTGTTTGTTAGATTATTTTCCCGATGATTATTTAATGATAGTTGATGAAAGTCACGTAACTGTTTCTCAGGTACATGCTATGTATGGTGGAGATAGAAGTAGGAAAGAAAACTTAGTTGAATATGGTTTTCGTCTGCCTGCAGCAATGGATAATAGACCCTTGAAATTTGAAGAGTTTGAAGCCATACAAAATCAAGTGATTTATGTAAGTGCAACACCTGCTGATTATGAATTGCATAAAACGGATGGAGTGTTTGTAGAGCAGGTAATTCGTCCAACAGGGCTATTGGATCCTATAATTGAAGTGCGTCCAAGTTTAAATCAGATTGATGATTTAATAGAAGAAATGCAACAACGCATTGAAAAAGATGAACGGATTTTAGTAACAACCTTAACCAAAAGAATGGCAGAGGAATTGACTAAATATTTAGCTAGAATTCAAATTCGTTGTCGTTATATTCATTCTGATGTGGATACGCTTGAACGGGTAGAAATTATGCGTGATTTACGTTTAGGATTGTTTGATGTATTGATAGGAGTAAACTTACTTCGTGAAGGATTGGATTTGCCAGAAGTATCTCTAGTAGCCATTTTAGATGCAGATAAAGAAGGTTTTTTACGAAACCATCGTTCTTTAACACAAACTATTGGTAGAGCAGCGCGTAACATAAATGGGAAAGCAATTATGTATGCTGATAAAATAACCAAAAGCATGCAGAGGACAATTGATGAAACGGAATACCGCCGTGAAAAACAAATTTCATACAATACTAAAAATGGGATAGTTCCTAAACCGTTGAATAAAAAGATAGTAAATTCATTGTCAAAGGATGAGGTTGATGCTTTTTATGAATCAAATATCAAACAAGTTGCTGAAGAGGAGGCAGCTTATATGACTAAACCTGAGTTAGAGAAAAAAATTAGGGAAACCAGAAAAGCAATGGAAGCAGCTGCCAAAGAATTAGATTTTATGAAAGCTGCTCAATTACGTGATACTATAAAATTATTGGAAGAGAATAGGTAAGAAATGGTTTTCATACATATCCGCAGGACTAATAGGTTTTGTAAGTACTTTTTTATTTCGGAAGGATGATTTAATATTTCAATTCCATTCTTATAGAGTACTAGTAAAACATGTTTATTTTATAGGAAAACCTTCACTTTTCAGTTCTCGCTTTTCTTTTTCATTAAAAACCCCAATAATGGAATTAATTTTTTCCTCGTTATTTTTAAGCTTATAAACCCAGTAATATAAGTCACCCATATAGCTCAATCCTTGATGCCATTTTCTATTCGGATTTCGTTTTTTGTCATACCTAAACTCTTTCCATTTAAGAATCTTGTCAATGGTTGTTAAAGCTTTAGTCCAAGATCTAGTTTCATTATACCTTTCTTTCCAAATTTTGTTAATTCTATCAATAGTATCTTCACTTAGATGCTCTTTTCTAGGCAAAACGGAATTATTGAATTCTGTTTGAATAGTGGTCTTCTTGATCTTTGACTTAGTTAAAAGTTTTTGAATAAACTTTTCAGCGAAATTTTCAGGGGTTCTACTTGTTTTATCTAAATCAAACCCCATTTTTTTGATGTCAGCTATTAGTTTGGGATTGTTTTTTTTCTTTAAGCCAACTAAAAATGTACCTAAATTTTTGTCTTTAAATCTATACCTATGATTTGCTTTTACATCCTCGCCGGAATTTATTGCTTCGGATAATAAGGCTAACCATACCTGAGTAGCATCTGTTTGTTCTGAATTCATCTTTTTTCTGTTTGCATTACATAATCCCCTATGTTTAACTAAGTTAGCTTTTTTTATGCAGTAATTCAAGTAAAATTAAATTCTATAATGCAATGATATAAATAATATTCTTTTT
>Ga0209396_1003037_pt1 | contig 17220 bp, 18 predicted proteins | sample GOMGulsemesocosm_6_FD_184638 | JGI IMG/M metagenome (GOLD analysis project Ga0209396, IMG submission 184638) | Methane-oxidizing microbial communities from mesocosms in the Gulf of Mexico - GOM8C Gulf of Mexico (SPAdes) (version 2) | ecosystem: Environmental > Aquatic > Marine > Cold seeps...
GTATTTGCACATAAAGATAACCCAATCAAAGGATTAACTATCGCTCAAGTTGATAGTATCTTTTCGGTCACGCACAAATGTGGCGGCGAAGAAGTAAATCGCTGGGGTGACTTAGGACTAACTGGTAGCTGGGCAGGTAAAGATATTCAACTATACGGTCGTAATTCAGTATCTGGCACTTACGGTTACTTCAAAAAGAAAGCACTGTGTAAAGGTGATTTTAATACGAAAGTTAACGAACAGCCGGGTTCTGCCTCTGTTGTACAATCAGTAGCTTCATCAATTAATGCACTGGGCTATTCAGGCATCGGTTACAAAACGTCAAGTGTTAAAGCCGTCGCATTAGCGAAGAAAGGGACTAACTATGTTGCAGCAACTAAAGCTAATGCATTAAATGGCACTTACCCATTGTCTCGTTACTTATACGTTTATGTTAACAAACACCCAAACAAACCTTTAGCACCAATGGAGCGTGAGTTTGTTAAGATGGTTCTGTCTAAAACTGGTCAAAAAATTGTAGCTAAAGATGGTTATATCCCACTATCTGCAAAAGTTGCTTCAAAAGAGCTGAGCAAGTTAGGTATCACACTTTAACTAACAAATAACTTGATTAAAAAACCGCTCCCTTGAGCGGTTTTTTTGTTTAATCGAAAGTTTATAGCTAAAACTAAAGTACGAATTGATGTGTTATCGTACTATTTTTTCGTTAAAACTTGCTTTAAATTATAATTTAAGTAACCTGCACACCGATCAAGGATGTGTAGAACTATTTCGGCAGTTTAGTGTTTTAAAAAGGGACTTATCAGCAATCATTTTGCTCAAATTTCTTTTTATCTATTTCGTAGCGCATACATTGTTATCTGATTAAATATATTTCATGAAAGTATATTTGATGCATTACTTATAGAATAAAAGGAATTTATCTTGAATATTAAGTGCTTGTACCAACGCACCCTAGCGTTTATATCGTTATCTGTGGTGAGTTTGTTTGTTCATTGCCAACCTCATAATGTGCCAACTTGGTACGATGCGCCAGCGCTATCAACCACTCAATTTGTTTTCTATGGTGAAGGCAGTACGTTAGCAGCAGCTAAGGTGTCAGCTGTGGTTGATTTAAATCGCCAATTAATGACGCTTGTTAGTCCTCATTTATTATCTCAAGCACCGTTTATCAAGCCTGTTTTTTATGAACAGTCAGAACTCTCAGTAAAAGCATCACCCAAGACAGTGAGTGTTACGGGTATAAAATGGGGAAGAAATGTTTCAGAACAAGGTCATCACTATATTGTTGGTACCCTTGAGCGAGTATCCTTAGTTCCACATTTAGTTAACGAACTGGAAAAAGGCAGTAAATTATTGAGTTTTAATGATGTTAATGAAAACTCACTTTATCCTTTCTTAAAGTACAAAACACATCAAGTGGCCATGGACACTATGTATGTGAAATTCTTGCTTTTAAACCAACTGTGCAAACAAAATTGTGCAAATGATAAAATCATAAATTGGGAGCAAGCTTACTCACGTATTGTTGAATTTCCAAAGGCACATTGCTTGACGTTAGCGCCTGATATGGATGCTATATTGCACAATACATTATCCCAATGGTTTAACAAAATGGGGTTTATGGCTGGTCAAGATAATTGCTACTTAGTTGATGCTCAAATGTCACCGAGATATTATAAAAAAGACAACCTGAAATGGGCAAAAGGCTGGTTACTCATTCAAGTAAATCCACATTCAAGTGATGAGTCGTCATATGTGGGAAAAGTGCATTTAAATGGCAATTCCCCTCGCAGTTATCAATCAGCCTTTCATAATGCGCTGAGTTCTTTTTTAGAAAGTGCTAGCCACAAAAACAATCTATTTTCGTCAATGATGAAATTATAGAAACAAGATAAATGATAAGCCTTCTTAAGGAGAAGGCTTATGAAAACGATTTACACTAATTCCATCAGCATGTCGTCGCTGTAATCTGTTAACGATTCGCCTGCTTTAAGTTTAGTGACATAGTCGGGGTTGGCGATAAATGGTCTGCCTATCGCGAGTAAATCAAAACGATTGGCACTAATAGCTTCACTGCCTGTTTGAGCTGTATAACCACCCACACCCATTAATGTTTTGGTGTAATGTTTACGTACAAAATCTGTTGCACCACCGCCTAAGTAATCAAATTCCATCGAGTCATCGAATAAGCCCATGTGTAAATAAGCCAAGTCTCTTTGCTCTAACGCTTGAAGCAGGTAATGGAATACATCGCGGTCTTTGTCATCGCCAGCCATATTAAAATAAGCCCCAGGAGAAATGCGTAATGCCGTTTTTTCCCAGCCAATGCGCGCTGCGATCTCATCTACGATGGCTAGTGGGAAGCGAGACATATTTTCAGGTGTTACGCCAAACTCATCGTCACGTTTATTAGAGTCGTGATGCAAGAATTGGTCAATCAGGTAACCATTGGCGCCGTGTATCTCAACGCCATCGAATCCGGCGTCAATAGCATTAACAGCGGCTTGTGCAAAGTCATTAACGAGGGCGGAAATCTCATCAATGCTAGCTGGTTTAGGCACTATGTAGGTTAAATCACGCATGCGAGGAACGCTGCCTTCCACTTTTTCTGCCGACGGGGCGAGTACATAATCACCGTCGAAAAAATGTGGATGTGCAACACGGCCTGTATGCCAAAGCTGCGCAAATATCTTTCCACCTTTTGCATGAACAGCACTGGTGACTTTACGCCAACCTTGAATTTGCTCATCAGAGTAAATCCCTGGTGTATTAGGATAGCCTTGTCCGTCAGGGCGAATAATAGTGGCTTCACTAATAATTAAACCGCTATTCGCTCGTTTAGCGTAATAGTCTGCCATGGCCTGCGTTGGTACTAAGTCATCATCAGCCATACAGCGTGTTAATGGCGCCATAATAATGCGGTTGTTGAGCTCAATGGTGTCGTTTAAGGCAAAGGGTTGAAATAGGTTGTCAGTCATTATTATATTCTCTTACTTGAATGTGTATTCAAGATAGATGTATTTGAACGATCATTCAAGTACTTTTTTGAACAAACGTTCAAATTAATTTACAATGGCGGTTCACGTTAAAGTAATGAGATTGTTATGCGCAGCGCAGAGTTCGACAAAGAACAAGTATTAAGATCGGCGATTAAAGCTTTTGCCTGTAAGGGATATGCTAAAACTAGCATGCAAGATCTTAAATTGGCTACGGGTTTACATCCCGGTTCCATTTACTGTGCCTTTGAAAACAAGCAAGGGCTGCTCGTTGCGGCATTGCAGCAGTACAATACGGATTGTGCGAGTGAATTTTGTCATTATTTCTCTGGTAATAAAACCGTATTGGCCGGACTGGAAAAGTATTTAGCTAATATGGTTAATGATTGCTCGCGAAGTGGTCCTCAAAAAGTGTGTTTGTCGCAGCAGGCACTCAGTGACTTGTCACAACAAGCGCCTGAAGTTGAAGCGGTGATTACTCAAAGTTTGGAAAATTGGCAAGCCGGCTTGATTGGCGTATTCGAGCAAGCCTTAGTCGCAGGCGAAATTAATGATGGCCGAACACCACTGCAGCGTACACAAAGCTTAATGGTCGGTATGTATGGCCTAAGAACTTACGCCCATACACATCCATCAACGGCGACATTAAAAGAGTTAGCTAAACAGTTATTTGATGATGTTTGTCGTTAAGCCATGTAGTAATGCGTTGTGTTGTCTGTTGGATTGAAAGGGTATCACTAACAATTAAATCACTGTGACTTCTCACTTGATTAACAGCCGTAAGGTAAACGTCTCGCATGTGATCTTCATATTTTTCGAGAAAGCTAGCAATAGAGTTTAATGAGCCTGATGCGCCGTGCTGGGTATGACGTTTAATGATCCGCGCTAAACATAGCTCTAAAGGCTGATCTAATAAAATCACATAATCGATAAGGCATAACATTGAATCACGCCCTTTGCCAAAGGGCTCTTCAATGAAAATATAAGGCGATGAATTTGTTGCGATTAATGCTTCCAGAGAGCTGACAAATGAGGGTGTTTTGATTAAAGAAACACAAGCCCCTTGTGTTAACCAGTCTTTCATATTACTTGGGTATGTGTCTTTATCTGTATAATGGTCAAACAGTAAAAATGGACAGTTAAATTCCTTAGATAGCTGCTTTATTATTGTTGTTTTTCCCGCGCCCGATGCACCGCTAACTGCAATGACTCTTGTTGTATTTTGGGGAGAGTTGGTCATGGCTATTAAATCGGTAGTTTATACTGACGACGAACTTCATCGACTAAGCGATGACGTGAACTGCGTAAACGTTCATGAGGTGCAAATGATGAACTCGCTTTGTCTAAGAGGTTTACCGCTTGGGTTAATTTATTGATTTGTTCTAGGGTTAAATCACCAAGGGCGGTTAGTTCATTAATCTCAATGATGGATAGCTCTTTTGCAGCAATATCTTCAGGTAAACCAGATTGAGTACACAACCCATAAATGCCAGCTAAAAAGTGAGTCCACTCTTCTTTGATATGATTGGTGATATTGAGCGTTAATTTAGGATCAGTTGAGGTATGTCCTTGTTCTTTTAATTCATTAATGGCCTTTTTATAACGCTGTTCAAAGATTAAAAATGCGTCGCTGGAAGACTCGCAGTTTTCAATGCGTGTTAGCCACGACACATAGCCTTTTGCATAATATTCTATGACTTGATTCTCGTTATGTAATCCAAAGAAAGAATCGCTTTGCATTGCTAAGTTCAGTTTATAAGAACAGTGCGGCATGAGTTTATCGGTTTGATAACTAGCGAGCGCTTCTTCTGATATTTTTGTAATATTTAGCAGTTCTTGTTTAGTATAAAAATGCGTGTTGAGGTAGTTAATTAATTCCACTGGCCGTTAATCTCTCATGTTATAACATTAATAAAATTGCTATTAATTGCTATTAATTGCTATTAATCGCGATATCGCTCGCATATTTTTTCAAGGGGCGCTTTTTTACCGCTAAAAAATTGCAGCATATTCCAAGCAACAAAGGCTTCGACAAAAGGCGCTAAGGCCGCCAGCACCAACAGAATAATACCCATTATTGTAAATATATCCATATGAGCCCTTAGTGATGATGTTTAACAATTAATACGTTATTTATCTGACTACTTAGGATGATACAACGATTTTTCCACCTGAGATAATGCACAAGTGTAATAATATGTTCTTGAACATCAATTTTTAAAATGTCGAAAATATTCAATAATTGTTCATTGAAAACTTTTACCTTATGTTTTTTTATAAGGAGTAAGTAATGAGCCAGCGTTTAGATTATTTGTCAGCAGCCCCCAACACCATGCAATTATTATTTAAGCAAGAAGCGCACATAACACAGCAGTTTAAGAGTGATGAAATGCTGTCGTTGTCCCTGTTAACATTAATTAAGTTGCGTGTTTCACAGATTAATCAATGTGGATTCTGTATTGATATGCACAATAAAGAAGCCATCATTGAAGGCGAGACAATGGAGAGGTTAGTGAGTTTAGTATCCTGGCCGGTCATGCCATGTTATAACGAGCGTGAGAAGGTGGCATTACGTTGGTCGGAGGCTTTAATAAACAAAGAAGCTATAAGTGATGAGCAATATAATAAAACTTTAGCGCAATTTGGTGAAAGTGGGTTAGTCGAAATAACAGTCGCAGTTAATGCCATTAATAGTTGGAATACCATTGCGAGATCATTTCTTCCCGCGGTGGGAAGTTATACGTCATAGGTAATCAAACGGGAAAGGATAAATGATAGGGGAATTAAAGGTTGAGATATTTCGCCCTCAAAAGTCTCTATCATTGTATGTGCAGGGAATTTGGGCTGCTCACTTTACAAGAGGCGTTGCAAAAGAAACCACAAAACATTTTTTTAGTGATGGGGCCAGCGGCTTTATTATTATTTTGCAGGGCGAGTTAATCATTAATGATGTATCGCATAAAGGATGTCATTTATGGCTACCTCCTAGCAAATCGGCTCACGCTATCACGTTTTCAGCAGACGCTGTGATAGCGGGCTTTCGGTTTCAACCAGCCATTGGCGCATTAGTGTGTAATCAATACCCTAAGCAGGTATGTTCAATATTGCCAGCAGACAATCTCTCATTAGCTTTATCATCGTTATCGCATCAACTTATGTTAAAACATGGGCGTTGGCAGCTTATAACTCATATTTATCAGTGGTTAAAAGCAACGTTAGATTTTCCCCATTTAGTCCCATCTTTTGTGCCTCACACGTTAAAAATGATGACGCCAAGTATCGATTTAACGCAAGTCACCGTAGGGCAACGTCAATTGGAACGACAGTTTAAGCATTGGCTCAATATGACGCCTGTGTATTATCGCCGACTATTACGCGTGAACGAAACATTGCAACAACTGCGAAAATCTGTGCCGGATAACTTAGCTACGATGGCGATTGAATGCGGCTTTTCAGATCAAGCGCATATGACAAGAGAATTCAAACTTATCGCTAAGATAACGCCTTATCAGTTTATTAAAAAGCGTCATGACCACATAGATTATTAATTATAATCGCCTAACCACACGCGCAGCGCTCGTGCTGTAAACAATATTATGCCCAAAGATGTCACCAATGCGATCAGGGTAACGAGATAATAAATAAATCGTTTAAACCTGATACCAAGGCGTTTGAAAAATTTAATATCATTAGTGGGCTTATTAGGTACGTTGGGAAAGGTATATAGCACCCAAAACAAGGAAAAAGACCACAGCGTTGTCACAACTGCTGGCAGTAAATAATAGTCATCATCAGCAATATTTGTGCTGCTTAATAGCAACACAACAGTAGTCGTCAAAGACATCAACATAATGATGAGTGCAATAGGCTTAAGCCATTGAATTTTTAGTGTGATATCTCGCAATTTATCTAACATAAGTTTTTTCCATAATACTTATCCCTGTGATACTCCGACAGTTTTTCCTTTAAAAAATTCATCATAAATAGCATCAACGACAGATACTTTTAACTTCACCTAAGCATTCTCAGCTATTCCATACTCATACAACGCTAAATCTACCTCACCGGCATCGACAACACTTTTAAAGGTGAATTTACAGGACTCATAATATTGGCGTAGCTTGTTATTATGCGCAACACAATCAAGACGTAGAAGATTAATACCTTTTTTAATAGCCATCGTTTCAATGTCTTTCAGTATTTTCTGCCCTAGCTGTTGACCGCAATAGCTACGCGAAATGGCTAATTTATGAATGTAGAGAGCAGGAGACCGATCATTATTCCAAATGTGTTCTGGGGCCGATTTAATCTCGACAGCTGCGACTAATTTATCTGCATCCACTACTACATAATACAACCCCAATTCAACTGACTGCTTAATTTCATGACGCTTGCTTTCAAGCCAATCAAGCGGCCACTGCACAATGTTTTTAGACGTTAACCATTGAGCATTTTCGTACAATATGTCATATATTTTTTCGAAATTATCAGGGCTGGCTGGCTGTAAATACACGCGAAGTTGTCCTTTTATGAATATGTTTGCATTGATATAAATGAATTTATATCACGGTTTTGCCTAATTTTATACGAAGCTATAAAGCTTTATTAAAATGGCCTTAGATTAAAGATGAGTATTAGGTCGTGATTAGTTAATAAGGCTTTCAGTGATACAATAGTGTCTTAGACGTAAGAAAGTGACCCCAAATGAAAGATTGTAATCAATGTGGAAAATGTTGTATTAAATATGGAGATGGCGACCTTTGTGCTACCCAAGATGAAATTGATTTATGGGAAATATTTAATCCAGACATTTTTGAGTTCGTTAAAAACAATGAAATTTGGTTTGATCCAAAAACAGGTGTAAGACTTAATCGTTGCCCTTTTCTTGAGATTGAACCTCAGAAAAACGTTAACGCACAAAAGAAATACACCTGTAGTATCTACCTCGATAGACCCGAAGATTGCCGTCATTACCCCAGCCTAATCCCTGAAATGATTAGAGATGAGTGTGAAATGATTGAAGCTATCGACTTAACTAACCCCAAAAAAGCGCAACGGACTCTCGATATTCTGATGCAAGATAGTCGGCCTAGCTCTTCTTAATTTAACCTAATAATTTAAATAACGAAGAGCGAAAACTAAGCCACAAACTTCTTCAATATAGTGCCAACAATTTCACTTTCTTCGTAGGTAATTGAATGAGATGCATTGGGAACCGGGTGAAAATCAGCAGATGGTATTGCATTTAACACGTTTTCTGAGTACTTAAAAAGCATTAGTTCATCATCTTGTCCCCAAATAACTGACACGGGAATCTGGCTTTGACTGACTTGATCATATGATTCTTTCAATGCGTTATATGGGTAATGTTGATCCGTTGATATGTACGACTCTATGGTTCCTTTATAAGAAAATTGTTGTTTCACTTTATGCAGCGCTTCTTGTGATATTTTATCTTGCTCAAAAGCTTGTTCTTGTCTTTTGATGGTAAACATAGGAATAAGTAAGTGCGTTATATAGTGACCGATTATAGGAAGCTTAGCTATTTTAGCTATTAACGGCATATCATCCATAAAACCGGCTGGCGCAATCAATCCTAACTTTTTGACTCTTTGAGGGTAGTGACTAGTAAATGATACGGCAATTCCTCCCCCTAAGGAATAGCCAACTAAATCGACGGGCTTAGTTATATTCAAACTATCTAATAGGTTAAGAAGTTGTTCATTATAAAGCTGTTCTCCATGTGGGACATTTAATCGCTGTGAATACCCTCGACCATAAAGGTCAAATGTAATTACTTCATTGCTTGATTCAACTAATGTTTTAACAACCTCTTCCCAAACACAGGAAGGCGTTAATAAGCCATGTATTAATACGACTGTATTGTGCTGCTTATCCCCATACCGATTATAATAAACTTTGCCTTTATTTAATGAGATGAAACTTCCTGCAACGTCCTTTTCGTTAAAAGTAGCAAAATCGAGTAATCGACTTCTTTTATAAAAAGAGGTCAATACAATGAGTCCTAGCAACATAATAATTACGGTGATGTATAACATAACGTGGTAATTTTTCCTTTTAATGTAATGCTGTAAATAAGTGTGATAATTCAATAGTTTTTAATTAACTTCGAATCTAAAGCTCGGTTAGAAATCGATTATACAAAGTAAGTTCATTTACTGGTGGCTAAGCGAGCGGCTAAACCTACAAAAATTAGCCCTAACAAACCGTCGATGTGCTTTCCTAAATTTAATTTATTACCGATCAATTTTCCGAACTTACTAAAGGAAATAGCAAATGTAGCATTTACCAATAATGCAAAACAACTCAATATAAGGCCCAAAATGACGATTTGAATCGATAGTGATCCTGTGCCTGTTGTAAATTGTGGTAAAAACAAACTGAAAAATAATAATGCTTTAGGATTTAGTAGGTTATTTAGAAAACCTTTATTTATAAGGCTTAGTTTTGTTAAGTTATGGCTAACTTTTATTTGTACGTCTTGAGTATGGGTCTTATGCCATGTTAACAACATGTTAATTCCTAGGTAGCTTAAATATAACGCACCTACAATTTTAACTGCGTAAGCAAAGTAGGGCATAGATTGCATTAATTGTCCCAAACCAAATGCGACGAGTAACGTTTGCAATAAACCAGCGATAAATATGCCAATAGCTATCATTAGCCCTGCTTTAAAGCCTTTTGTGGACGCGTAAGTAGAAAGTAAAACTAAATCTGGTCCCGGTGAAATCGCTAAAAAGAAAATAGCTGTAAAAAACAACGGTAAAACTGTTAAATCTATCATGTGCGTATATTAGCCTTAAAAATTAAATGTGAGACTTTTTATAGATGCAGCCCAAAAACCTCACCAATACGGCCTTTGCAAATAAATAGCAAAGGCCGTATTGGTGATTATAGCAAGTACAAGTAATTAGTTATTAAGTGGTATTGGTATTATTGGCTTGTTCAAACTGTAACTCACACAAGCGTTGGTATAATGGCGATGTTTTCAATAACGATTGATGCGTACCAGTATCTACAATTTTACCATGGTCCATCACAACAATCTTGTCGGCATGGAGCACCGTCGCAAGACGATGAGCAATAATAATCGTTGTTCGATTACTCATTAATTCATTGAGTGCCGCTTGTACATGAAACTCACTTTGTGCATCTAACGCGCTGGTGGCCTCGTCTAGTAACAATACGTCGGGATCTTTTAAAATAGCGCGAGCAATGGCTATACGTTGTTTTTGTCCACCGGACAATCGAACGCCTTGCTCTCCTAAGAAGCTGTTATAGCCCTCAGGCAGCTGCTCAATAAATTCGTGTGCGTGGGCACGTTTAGCGGCGTCCACAATAGCTTCTTGCGGCGCAGTAGGTTTGCCATAGCCGATATTGTGCATGACATCGCTGCTAAATAACACGGGCTGTTGTGGCACCATGCCCATCACGTCACGTAGATCACTAAGCGACAATTGCTCAATAGATGCTTCATTTAGGGTGATGTGGCCTTGCTGAGGATCGTAAAAACGTTGCAGTAACTCAAACATGGTGGTTTTACCAGCGCCAGAAGGGCCCACTAGAGCAATGGTTTGACCATGTTCAATTGTAAGGTTGATATTCTTTAGGGCGGCTATGTCGGGGCGAGAGGGGTAATAGAAATCAAGATTATCAAACTGTATAGCAACCTTACTTTCTTTAGATAAGGGTTGTGGAACCTCCGGTGATGTAATCGCACTTTTTAGAGCTAACAGCTCTAATAAACGAGTGGCAGAACCTGCCGCTCGTTGTAACTCACCATAGACCTCTGCAACTGTAGCCACAGACATTGCCACCATGATGGCATAAAAAATAAAGGCGCCCAGCTCTCCGCCGCTCATTTTTCCTGATAATACATCCATTCCGCCAACCCATAACATGACGCTAATGGCTGCAAACGTTAGTAAAATAACCGCAGCAAATAAAAAAGACCGTTGTTTGATACGTTTTTTAGCGACATCAAAGGCTTTCTCCACTTCATTACCAAAGGCTTTTTGCTCAAGTTTTTCGTGGTTATAGCTTTGTACCACTTTAATATTTTGAATGATTTCACCAGCGTATGTACCTATATCAGCAATAGCATCTTGGCTGCTTTCAGCTAAAGTTCTTACACGGCGACCATAAAACATCATGGGTATTAAAATGAGCGGTACACAAACAACAACAATCATGGTGAGTTTTAAATTAGTAACAAATAACATGACCAGGCCGCCAAGCAACATGAAGAAAGAGCGTAGCGCCATTGAAAACGAAGAGCCAATAATAGATTGCAATAACGCAGTATCAGTCGTGAGGCGAGACATGAGTTCACCACTACGGTTTTCTTCAAAATAACTGGGGTGTAAGCGAATGATTTGATTAAACACGGCGGTTCTAATATCTGCGCTAACACGTTCACCAATCCATGACATTAAATAGAATCTGAAAAATGTGCCAAAGGCTAGTAGGAAAATCATCACAATGAGTACAAGTATGGTTTGAGATAGCTGCTCTGGTGAGCCGGAAATAAATCCACTATCAATAACCATTTTTACACCTTGACCTAGGGATAAACTAACGGTTGCCGTGAACATTAAAAAGAACAGCGCTAACAAAACCGTGCCACGATAAGGCCTGATAAAACTGAATATAGGACGTAAGCTTTGGTAAGCTGTGTTTTGAGGCTTGGATGGTGTTGAATCAGGCAAAATGGACCTTTTTTATAAATATGACGATTAGTCACATACCATAAGTGACAACTAGGGCATGATGCAAGCTATGATAAAAATTGAGGGGAATTTAGAGAGATAAAACGGGAATACGCTGAGAAAATAGGTGTTCATTTAAGATATTAAATGAACACACCGCGGTTAAACAATTATGAGCCGTACTCGACATCAACCATCACATCATCGCCTAAGCCTTCAATGGCATCAGTTAAGGACTCAATAGTTGAATGCTGGGGCAACAAGCAGGTGACTTGTGCTCTAAATAATAACTGCCCAGTGCTAGGGGCACTTTCTAACAAGCTACTAAATTGTTCAATGTTTGCATCAACTGAATGCAATGCCTTAGTAACTTCCTGAACCACGCCGCTACGGTCATTACTGACAATAGAAAGGTTGAGTAATTCTTGTGGCTCTATATCTCCAGAGGTTGAGTGTCCTTCTTGAATTACTGTGGTTAAATCATCGATTCGGCCTAGCGCTAAACTAAATTTTGCATACTCTAATTCAGGTATTTCTACTTGTAGTATGCCAGCAAATTGACCGGCTAAATGACTCATTGAACTGCCTAACCAATTGCCTTGATGCGTAAATATCACTTGTGCTAATTGATCAACTAATCCTGCTTTATCTTTTCCTACAAAGGTAACAACAATATTTTTCATAATCTTCCTCATTAATGACATCACGTTACTTTAGTAATAAACGTGATGAGACAATTTGTCCAGTAAAAACATTCGATTAGCTATTATTGTTAATCTCTGTTGAAAAGTAATTGTCATAAATCAACGAAGAACAAGACTTATGAATAAAGATGACGGTGAATGGGGCACTAATACGCGTATGTCATATTAGTGTCACATTGACTGATTACAATAACGCCAGTTTTATGGGAATTAGGAAGTTTACTTGATGTCACAATCAGCAGACACATTAAAAAGCCAGTCACGAAGTGACTTGGGAGCAAGCGACACGTTGCGCGCTTTTAAGGATAGATTTGCCCGTTATAGCATCACATTAGGTGGTTTAATGGTGCTTATGACACTATTAATGATTTTTGGATATTTGCTTTATGTGGTTGAGCCAGTGTTTCGCGATGCTAGCATACATATAACCCATCAGCAGAAAATTGATGAATCGAACAAGGTAGTTGCAACGGGTAGTGATGAACTCAATGAAGTTGGTTATTATTATACGGATGATGGGCAATTGCATTTTTATCCGCTAATAGAAACGAGTCCAGCTAAAAGCGTTATCGATTTACCTCTGGTGCAAAACCAAACCATTGCAAGTTTCTCACACACCAATTCAGATATTGTATTTGGCTTGAGTGATGGTTCTATCTTGTTATCGCAGCCTAGCTTTACGATGAGTTTTACACAATATGGTCGCCGTATTAGCCCACAGGTTCGATACCCGTTAGGTGAGCAAAGTTTACAGATAGATCCTGAGAATAAAGCACTAACAAAGTTATCGTTTCAACGAGATGAAGAGCAAGTTACTGCCGTTGCTTTAACACAAGATAAGCGTTTGGTCGTTGCCACATTAACGGCCGAAGAAAACTTCATGACCGAAGAGGTGGAGTGGATTAGCGAGATTAATGAGCTAAAAGGCATTCCAACTACGATTAGCAAAATACTAATCACACCAGATCAGCGTTTGTTGTTTCTACTCAGTCAAACTCAACTTTATATTTACGACTTAGCGAGTGGGAAATTTGATGCACCGCGTCAAGTGGTAGAAGTGAGTGAAGCAGGCGCCAGTGTGACAGATATCAGTTTGCTTTCTGGTGGCAGCTCTATTCTGGTGGGTAATACCAATGGTGTTATTAGCCAGTGGTTTGAGACTAAAACACAGCGTGGACGACGTTTAACGAAGATTCGTGAATTTGCAGTTGAAGGCAGTGTTGAAAAAATAGAAGCAGAACCTTTTAGAAAAACCTTTGCTGTTTTAAATGCTAAAGGGGATATTCGATTATTTCATAGCACCAGTGAAGCGGATTTATTGGCAGAGAGCTTAGTTAATAAAGCGACTCAGCTTAAGTTTTCGCCCCGTAATAACGCACTGATTTTTACGACGTCTAACAGCATTGATTTCTATAATCTAGATAATGAACATCCTGAAGTTACATGGAGCGCATTATGGCAAGAAGTTTGGTATGAAGGGTATCCTGAAGCTGATTACGTATGGCAATCAACATCAGCCAGTGATGACTTTGAACCTAAATTGTCTTTAGTTCCTATTTCGTTTGGCACCATTAAAGCGGCGCTATACGCCATGCTGTTTGCAGTGCCTATTGCTATCGCTGGCGCTATTTACACGGCCTATTTCATGCCGCCAAAGTTACGAAAAATAGTTAAGCCAACGGTTGAAACAATGGAAGCACTACCCACTGTTATTTTAGGATTCCTTGCGGGATTGTGGTTAGCTCCCATTATTGAAGATTATTTACCCTTCGTATTTATGATCTTGTTTGTCGTGCCATTAGCGGTGGTGTTATTTGCTTATGCACATCATTGCTTACCGAAAAAATGGCGTAATAAACTTAACGAAGAATATTCAACGTTAATGCTTATACCGATTATATTGCTTGCCAGTGCTGCCTGTTATGCTTTGAGCCCTGTGATCGAAGCGCAGTTTATGGGTGGCGATGCTCGCATGTTCATTAGCAATGAACTAGGTATCGATTTTGACCAACGTAATGCACTCATCGTTGGTATCGCCATGGGTTTTGCGGTTATTCCAACAATATTCTCAATTACTGAAGATGCTATTTTTAGTGTGCCGCAACATTTAAGCAACGGCTCATTGGCTTTAGGGGCAACACGCTGGCAAACGCTGGTTGGTGTTGTGCTGTTAACGGCTAGCCCAGGGATTTTCTCTGCGGTCATGATGGGGCTTGGACGCGCAGTCGGCGAAACCATGATCGTATTAATGGCTACAGGCAATACGCCAATAATGGATTGGAACATCTTTGAAGGCATGCGTACTTTGTCAGCAAATATCGCGGTAGAAATGCCTGAGTCTGAAGTGGGCTCAACCCATTATCGTGTATTGTTCTTAGCCGCCTTTGTACTCTTTATTTTCACCTTCTTCTTTAACACTGTGGCAGAGCTGGTTCGTCAGCGACTGCGCGATAGATATGGTTCGCTGTAATGACTACTGGAACAAATAAAGTTGGAACTCAAACAGATGGGACTGGCTCAATGAAAAAATGGACGAAAAGTGGTTCTCCGATGATTTGGTTAACATCGGGTGCCGTAAGTGTCAGCTTAATAGCGGTACTTGGCTTATTAGGATTAATCGCCTGGCGAGGTTTGGTCTATTTTTGGCCAAGCACGATATATCAATTTGAAGTAACTAATCCGCGCGGTCAGGTTGAAGTGGTCATTGGTGAGGTTTATGAGACCGACATGATTCCTGCGCAGCGGTTGCGAGAAAACGGACACTCAATAAATGATGAGGTGGAAGAAGTCGCTTCACTGTTAGTTAAAACAGGTAACCGTGAATTAGTGGAACTTGATTTTCGTTGGTTGTTAACAACAACGATTAAAAGCCAACAAGTATTACCTAATTTAGCTGTATTTGAGCGTAATAAAAACGGTAATTTTTATGGCACCATGAGCAGCATAACTGTTGATGGTAAAAAAGTTACTGGTGACATGAGTACATTAATTGAAACCTTAGACGAAAGCTTAGAGCGCGTTGAATCGTTGCAAGAGCAAGCAGACAATCTGCAAAATGATAAGATTAATGGTCTCAACTTTCAGTTAGAGCGCTTACGCTTAAAAGAGCGCCGCTTTGAGATTGATAATGAGTTAACCCCAGATCGCGCTGCGGATTTAAAGGTGCAGCGTAAAACCCTTAATGATGAATATTTGCTGCACGAAGCTCAGTTATTCATGTTTCGTAACGCAATGACCCGTGATTTTGTCACTGTTAAAGACATGCGTGGTCAATTCGTTAATATCAATTTAAGCAACTTATTGAGCTTTAATTTACCCAACCAAATGAATGTGTTGACCAAAGCAGGCCATTGGTTTGTAAATATTGGCAACTTTGTCATGGACGACCCGCGGGAAGCAAACACCGAAGGCGGGGTTTTCCCAGCCATATTCGGGACCATCTTTATGGTAATGCTGATGGCAGTCATAGTGACGCCATTTGGTGTTGTTGCAGCTATTTATTTGCATGAATATGCTCAAAAAGGGATTGTAACTAAGTTTATTCGAATTGCTGTGATTAACCTTGCTGGTGTGCCATCGGTGGTTTACGGTGTATTTGGTTTAGGTTTCTTTGTTTACATCTTAGGGGGAAGTATTGATGACTTGTTCTACCCTGAATCTGCACCATCGCCAGTATTTGGCAGCCCAGGCGTGCTGTGGTCCGCATTGACATTAGCTATTTTAACGCTGCCAGTAGTCATTGTATCTACCGAGGAAGGGTTATCTCGCATTCCTATTTCATTGCGCCAAGGTAGTTTAGCGTTGGGCGCGACTAAGGCTGAAACATTATGGAAAGTGGTGATACCTATGGCGAGCCCTGCCATTATGACCGGACTGATTTTAGCCGTGGCCCGCGCTGCTGGTGAAGTGGCACCCCTGATGTTAGTGGGTGTTGTGAAAATGGCGCCAGCCTTACCGGTTGATGGAAACTTTCCATTCTTCCATTTAGATAGAAAGTTTATGCATCTGGGTTTCCATATATATGATGTAGGTTTTCAAAGCCCGAATGTTGAAGCGGCTAGACCATTAGTGTTTGCGTCATCATTTTTATTAGTGACAGTGATTGTTGGTCTGAATATGGCGGCAATACGCATTCGAAATATATTACGTGAAAAGTATCGTTCATTAGAGCACTAGTGCTTAATGAATCATCAAATTTAAAGCAGGATAGTTAAGATGATTAATCTTGAATCAACACACTTAGAATCAGCAAATAAGAATTTGCTAGACTTGGCTAATTTAACCGATGAGCAAACGGCATTTTCAATTGAAGGGTTAGATTTATACTACGGTGAAAAGCAAGCCCTTAAAAACGTATCTATGCGTATACCTAAAGGTCAGGTAACCGCATTTATCGGACCCTCTGGCTGTGGTAAATCAACACTCTTACGTTGTTTAAACCGCATGAACGATTTAATCGACAATTGTAATATTACGGGTGAAATCAAGTTAGAGCAGTCTAATATTTTTGACCGTAATGTAGATGTTGCTACGCTCAGACGTAAAGTCGGCATGGTGTTTCAGCGTCCAAACCCATTCCCTAAGTCTATTTATGAAAATGTCGTATACGGGCTTCGATTACAAGGTGTTAAAGATCGTCGCCGCCTAGATAAAGCAGTAGAAGAGTCATTGCGCGGCGCCGCGTTGTGGGACGAAGTTAAAGACCGTCTTCATGATAATGCATTGGGGTTATCTGGCGGTCAGCAGCAACGATTAGTTATCGCACGTGCTATTGCCATTGAACCTGAA
>Ga0209396_1003040_pt1 | contig 17196 bp, 10 predicted proteins | sample GOMGulsemesocosm_6_FD_184638 | JGI IMG/M metagenome (GOLD analysis project Ga0209396, IMG submission 184638) | Methane-oxidizing microbial communities from mesocosms in the Gulf of Mexico - GOM8C Gulf of Mexico (SPAdes) (version 2) | ecosystem: Environmental > Aquatic > Marine > Cold seeps...
TGATGTGGCCTTAGCAACTATTCATGAACTGCCAGAAAATGAAAAATATCTCGACTATACCTATGGCATATTTATGGCGCGCTCTCCGGTTGCTGGCGGCAATGACGGCGGTTGGGCAAATGGTCACGGCTACTTCGGCGTTAACAGCTCAACTGTAATTGATATGGCCTATACCCTGGAAAAAGTCGGTGGAATCGATGTATTTGGCAAACCTTGGTATCAAGGCATGCCCGATTATTTCCTCTATACCGCACCTGCTGGTGGCGCTATTGATGGCTTTGGTGATATGCACGATCGACGTAACAATAATGGCCAAGGAGGCAAACTTTCATTCATTATCGGGGTCGAGAAAAACGATCCGACGGCGCTCTTCCATGCCGCGAAGGTAATGCAGAAAAACGGCGTTCAGCATTCATGGTTTAGATTAGTTAATGGCGTCACTTTTGATCCTGATAACATCAAAGAGCCCGAAAACTTGCCCCAAGCAAAGGTATTTAAAGAAGTTGGACTTGCCGCTATGCACACTAATGTTACCAAACCAGAGCAAGATCTAGCGCTATATTTTCGTTCAAGTCCATACGGCGCTAATGGCCATATGCATGCTAACCAAAACAGTTTTAATATCAGTTACAAAGGCAAACGAGTATTTTACTCAACCGGCTATTACACGCTTTTTGCTGATCCTCATTCAATTACCTCATATAAACATACCAGAGCCAGCAATAGCATTTTGATTAACGGCAAAGGCCAATCTTATGGCCACGAAGGCTATGGTTGGATCAAGCGTTATTTACATGGTGAGCAGATAAGTTATGTAAGCGGTGATGCCTCCATGGCATACCGTCCAATGGTCAATGAACAATGGACCTCTCTCACGAAAAAGCATATGACAAAGCAGGGAAAAATGCCAAGCGACAATTTTGCTAGCGATAAGTTAAAGCTAACCAAGTTTGATCGCCATATAGCCTTTTTACGTCCTGACGTATTTGTCATTTATGACGACCTTGAGGCGGAAGAGAATAATGATTGGTCACTGTTGCTTCATACCAATAAAGCTTCTTATAAAGCTAATGATAATCAGTTAGTTCTTGATCATCCTGATGTGTATGCACAGGCCACCCTGTTTAGCTCACAGCCATCAACTATGAGTGTCACCGATCAATTCTATGAAAAGCCAATTGATTTCAAAAAGAAATATAAAGCTATACCCAATCAGTATCACATGAGTTATCAATCTGTTGATAAAAATAAACAAATGCGTTTTCTAACCTTTATTCAAGTGAAGGACTCAAAAGCCCACGTGCTGCCTATTGAGAAAATATCAGCCGGTCAATTTAAAATAGGTGATTGGACGATTAAGGCTGAGCTTGATACCGGTAAAGCGGCATCTCTTGTCGCTGGCAATATGACGGCTCAACTTAATATTAACAGTTCAGCTAAGTCTGTTTTAGGAAAGGACTTACCAGCAGTAATTCAGCCTGCGTCTGTACTGACGGAGCTGATTAACGGCAAGGTTATTCAAGGTATTTCCACAGACCAAGCCCCGGCAATAAATTAACATTAACCATTCCAAGCAGTTATTCCACGCCTGTAGCGTGGAATAACAAACCTGCCGGTAGTGTCATAACTACTATTTAGCCTGTTATTTCTGCTTTAATACCAATTTCATTAAATTATTGCCCACTTTTGCTGGTTGAAATAATCCAAGCCTTTGTTGCTTTCAATCCCAATAGCCAGCTATTACTCAATCAAGCGCCTTGCCCTGAAATATTTTCCCTACGCAAAACAAGATCACAAACTTAATGAAAATGGTATAACTTCATTTATCTAATGACTTCATTTAACTCATTTTTATTCTGGATAAGCAAATGTCGAATGGTATTGCCATTAACGATAAGTAGAGTTAACTCTAATAAGGTGCCGCCAATAGAGCCAACAATAATATTATTGCTTAACCAGCAAAACGTGCCACATAAAAAAGCAATACGCATGTTGACTCCTTTCAGGCAAAAGAGTGCATACGTTCCAATACAGGTGCCTAAAATTGGAAATAAATCATACCAATGCTCAGAGAAATTCAAGCCAATAAGAAAGCTGATAACTATAAAAGCAATAGCCACAGATTGAGAAGACGTTTTTAACGCTACCCCTGTTCTAAACACAGATAAGATTGATCCTATGCTAGCGGTAACAGCGCCAAGTAAAGCAAAATGAAGGGTATTATTAAGATTCATAACCAGCATGGAAATTTTTAATCTTTTATCATCTTTTTGATAAAAGCAAAATACACCTAGCCCATAGCTAACAAAACCTAGCAGTTGAGCGAACAATAGAACATTAGAATCAAACATTTATACTTATTAATAAGGAGTTATGTGGGTATTTTAAAGGCTTTGTGGTAGTTAAGTGTTGCTGAGTTTAACAAGCGAGACGCATAAACCCATCCATGGGGCTCTACACAAGCATCCTTGCTTGTGAAACTCGCTTTTATCATCTCAGCAATACTTCCCATAAAATCATCTCGTTAGAATATAGAAAACAGCTAATGCAGACATAGCCATTTTAAACTCGCCCTCTGGGAGCTAATTTAATGGAACTGGTATAAGCTTTTCGATTTCCTTATCTGCTGTAACTTTTTCATCAAGCTTTTCAGGGTGCCATTTATTAATACTCATAATAGTGCAGCTCATACCACGCATAGTATTCGCGTCCGTTCTTAATCTATCGCCTCGTTGCACACAGGCAGAGCCACTTTTTCCAATAATGGCAATTCTATAAATCGCCCAATCGGCATCGCAGGTTCCCGCTAAGTTTAACTTGTATTTTTGTCTACTATTCATATGTATCAGTAAGGCATTGTGATCATTATCAACATTGCTCCAGCTATTAATTGAATTGATAAAACAAGCTTGTTGAACTTTATCACCAATACGAGGATCATTTTCAACACTAACAAGTACTTCTTCAGTGTTGGTTGATGCACATGAGCTAATAAAAAAGCAACTAACAAGTAAACCAAATTTTAGATATTTCATCTTATTTCCTCATCAATAATCCTAAAGTCAGAATAACAAACCCCAACTTATAAACTGTTACTATTTGCACAACTGTATTTAGCTTAACTATATAAGCTTATACAGTTAAGCTAAAAAAAACCTAGACCACAACAAAACTGTTGCGACCTAGGTTTAAGGGGAACCAATCACTGTGCGCTGCTACTTTGCTAAATCGGTATTGCTATCAGCGCACAAATTTAAGTTTATTCTGTGGTGTAGTCGTACTCTTCTTCTAGACCAAGTACATCAATAGCGTTTTGGCTTGGACGAGGGCGTTTATCACCTTCCATATAATACTTTGAAGCATCCCAATCAAAGCTTTCACCAATCTCTCTTGGGTCGCCAGTCGCTTTCAAGTGTGTTACCAATTTTGCTGTTAGCTCTGCTTTCACTTTTGCATAAGCTGGATCATCAGCTACGTTGGTAATTTGCTGAGGATCTTTTTTCAAATCAAACAACTCAATGGCAGTTCGCTTACCAAAAGCCAATTCGAACAATGGCTTAACACCTTCGTCTTCTCTATTTTCAAGCATGTACATTTTAGTTGCCGCAGGGTACTGCAACATGTGTGCATCAACATCACCAAAGAGCGGCGGTTGACCAGCAGGCCAAGCTTCAGGATTGTAATTTTTAATGAGTAGATAATCATTAGTACGTAAGGCACGACCACCATAACCGGCACCACCTTGTCGAACATAGGCGTGTCTTTCTCTTGCTGTTACCACAAAATCACGCTCTTTTTCAATCAAACCAGCAGCTTCAGAATGAAGAATATTTACTAAGCTTTTTGCATTCATGCTTTTAGGGACTTCTATGCCAGCAAGCTCTAAGAAGGTAGGCGCAAAATCGTTTAGGCTAACAAAGTCTTCTATTTCTCTACTTCCTTTGAAGTGATCAGGCCAAGAGATGATTAAAGGTATTTTTGTACCTGCATCATAAAGGTTGGCAAGGCCACGCGGCATTTGCCAGCCATTATCACTGACGATAATGACAATAGTATTTTCTAGTTGGCCCATTTCACCCACTAAAGCCAAGTAAGAACCTACCTCTCTATCAAATGACTGAATTTCATAATAATAATCACCGATATCCTTGCGTACTTCTTCAGTGTCTGGCAAGTAGGCCGGTACTTCAATTGCAGCTAAATCAACACCTGCTTTTTTCCAGCCGTTTCTTTTGAAAGGTCTGTGTGGGTCGCGGCTTGAATACCAATACATCCATGGCGCGCCTTTGTCTATTTCGTTATAAAACTCTTCAAAAGAACCGTACCTTTCTCCACCAGGATTTCTTTCCCAGCCATCTACCTCAGCCTTACCAGGGCCCCAACCTTTACCTTCAATACCAACATGGTAGCCAGCTTGTTCCATGATGTCGGTATAAACATCTATTTTTGGAAAACCGCCCCAAAGATTAGCAGCGTCACCTAGTCTCCAAACATCTTGACCTGCCAACATGGCGGCACGTGCAGGAGAACACGATGGTGATTGAGCGAAAGCATTGTTAAACTTAATGCCTTCAATAGCCAATTTATCGATGTTAGGTGTTTTTACCACCTTATCTCCGTACGCACCCAAGTGGATGTCAGAGTGGTTATCAGACATCAATATCAAGATATTAGGTCGCTTAACCGCTTTACTTGGTTTTGTCTCTCCTTTGTTACTAACACTATCGCAGCCAGAAAGGCATATCGTTGATATCAAAAATACCCAAATTAAGTTCTTCATGCTAATTCATTTCTCTCTATTTAAAGTCAAGCTTGGCAGACTGTGAACAACAAATACGATGCAGTTGAAAATTGTCTACAAGCTTTTTACTATATTTATTAAATATTAACCTAAGAAAATAAAAATGCATTTCAGATATGGAATTAGCACTCGAAATTCCAGATAAATTGCTGCATTTTCTTTTCATAAAATAACGATTAAAAGCACGCTAATTAAATTTTTATTCAGCAGAGTGCTGCCATGTCGCGTTGTGCACTGAATAACCTGTTGGGCGGAATACTTCTATGGCAATTTTCACTACATCTTCCGATACTGGCCACTCAAGCGTATGAGTATGGTTTGAACCTGGTGTAACACTAGGCAGTATTTTTTTACCTGTTTTTAATGGCAAGCCGTTTTTGTCATAAGTAACCCAGGTCATCAGGTACTGGTTTAACGTATAAGCAGGCATATCATTTTTAAGTGAACGACTAGTCAAGGCAATTGTAGTCGACATTGCTGTGCCTGTTTTAATTGGTTTTGAAACAGTCAACGATTTAATTGGTGAAGACTCTTTGCGCAAAACTTCCCATGAAGGTTTATGTTTGCCTTGTAGGTCAACAACACCGTGAACACGTTGCTTAAATGCACCTTGGCCTTTATCGCCCATATGGGTGCGATAGTCGTTGTAGCTAAAGAAGATAGCGCCAGCAACATTGGGTGAAGTGCGGTATGCCTCAGTATGTTGCTTTAACATCTCAATGCGGCGCTCATCACCTTCTTTAAATCGTGGATTGCACTCACAATAGCCATATTCAGAAATAACGATAGACTTGTCAGGGTAATACTTGGCAAAACGTTGTAAAGCAGGTTTTACTTCATCAATGGTAGTATTTACTTTTACGCCTTCACTGGTAATGTTTCGATACCAACTTTCATAGTAGTCATTCCATTCAATGAAATCGGTTAAACGACTAGGCGCTGTTGCTGCTTTTTCAGCATTGTCGACTTTATGTAAGGTGTGGTTCATAAATACAGAGAGACGACTGGGATCAAGCTGTTTTACCAGATCATGACCGTATTGCACAAAGTCTTCAATAATTTTTTTATGACCCATTTCATTGCCGACTCCCCAAGCATAAATAGAAGGGTGGTTATAATGGGCATTGATCATAGCCTCTGATTGCTGCTTTTGCGCGATAGCAGTGTCTTTATTAGGCTCATGAAGGTCTTCACCCCAACCTGGGATTTCTTCTTGTACTAACATGCCCTCTCGGTCCATAAACTCAAATACAGAGCGGTCTTGTTGCCAGTGAAAACGCGTGATAACGCTGTTAAGTGCTTTCATATCTCTCAGCACAGAGCGCATATATTCAGGAGATTCAGCCATACCATAACGTGGGTCGCTGCCGGGCATCCACTCAACCCCCATGAGACGCATCGGTTCACCGTTAAGTACATAAACCCCCTCTTTAATGTTTATTTTACGAATACCAAAGCTAGTTTCTTTTTGGTGAATAATGGTTTTGCCGTTTAGCAAACGCAGCTTTACTGTATAAAGGTTAGGAAAGTCAAAATGCCAAAGCTCAGGCTTGGCAATATCAAAGTTGATGTCAGTAGTCGGTAGGTCACTTAAGCTTGTGCTTAGCGCATTTTTACGTGTAGTAGGCGTTAAGCTGCGCTTAGTCTGTTTTTGTTGTACTGTTTTTATCAGCTTGCCGTTAGGCCCGTAAATGCTAGCTTCAACCACTACTTTATCATCAAGTGAAAGATAACCTTTTACTGAGACTTGGGCGCTGGTAAAGTCGTCAGACAGTACTGAATTAACATGGATATTGCTAATATAACTCTGTGGTAAGTTGCGTAAACGCACACCGCGGATAATACCGCCATCTGCTGCCCAGTCAAAAGACTTGCCGATCGGCAATGCCGCCAGTGATGGGGAATTATCGACCTGTACGGTAATGTTATTTGTACCCGTTAATAACAGGTGATCGGTTAAATCGATAGCAAACGGCGTCCAACCACTGTTGTTATGAACCTTAACTAGCTTACCGTTAAGCCAAATTTTTGAGTTTTGATAAATAGCATCAAACTCTAATAAGGTATGTCCTTGCTGCCAAGTTGCATCCAAGGTTATATCGGTTGAGTACCATGCAGTGCCCATATAATCTTCACTACCAATATCGACATTCCACGTATGAGGAACGGTGACGGTGCGCCAGGTTGAGCGATCAAATTCAGCATTAAACCAATGTGTTCTTTCACCTTTTTCCTGTGGGTCTAAAGTAAATTGCCAGTGGCCGTTTAAGCTACGACTTTGCTCCGTACTAAAGCCACTAAGACTGAATAAGAGACAGGCGATGAACAGTGTGTATTTGATATACATAGTAGAACTTTCCTATAGAAAATTAGTAGCTACTTCAGCCTATTCGGCAAAGAGCAGTACCAGTTCAAATTAAATTTTTTTGATAAATGATTATAGGCACAGATATTAAGACTTAAAAATGGATGATACTAGCCATTAAAATGGACTATATTACTCAGATGATTATTATCAAACCCTATTAAACAAAGATTATAAGCTCTATTTTCAACAACAAAATGGATTAAAACAAAGTATGTTCAGTTATCTTTGTTTCCTAAATTGACGAGGACTGATGCCAATGACTCGCGTAAATAATCGAGTAAAATAGTAGGGATCTTCATAGCCAAGCAGCTCTGAAATTTCGCGCACTTTCATCGGGGATGTTTGTAAGTATTGACAAGCGCGCTGCATGCGAAGCTTAATAAAATAGTCAATTGGCGAGGTCTGGTAGTGCTTTTTAAAAAGTAATGAGAAGCGTGATACCGAAAGCGCAGATTTTGCCGCAATCTCAGTTAAGCTCAGATCTTTTTTAAGATTGTCATGCATATAACGTACGGAGTTCTCTATATCATTATTCTTTTCACTGGCATTTGGAAAAATCATATTGCCAAAAATTCCCGACAAAGCAAGTGAAGCACGTGCAGCATTGGCAAACGAAGATGATAGCTTTAAATCGAGAGCAATTTCCTGAAAAAGATCTTCATCGAAATTGTCACCCGAATACGTTTTCCCAGGTCCTCCCGCAGTAAGATAGTCAAAAAAACACTCGGCTTTTGTACCAGCAAAGTGAATCCATGAAATAGTCCAACCTTCTGTTTTATCTGAACCATAACAGTGGCCTTTTTCAATAGGTATAACAAAGTATTGCTGCGCTTTCACCTGCTGCTTTTTCTCTCCTTGTAGCTGAAACCACCCGCTGCCCTGTGAACAGTAAATCAATATATATTGTCGACAACCTTTTGCTCGTTCAACCAAATGTTCAGGTGCTTGCGGGAATTTCCCTATATCGCTAATGTACAAAGAAGCGGTTAGTGGGTGACTCGCTAACTGCGCTATAAGCGGAATAGGCAAAATGATGAGTACTTCATTTTTAAAGCCGTCTCGTTGAGTTGGCATAACATACCTCTGAAATTTATTTAATCCATTTTATTAAGAAAAATACAACTAACTGCCTATATATATAACGCATAGAGAGGCGACAACCTAAGTAAGATAATCCATTTTATAAGATACTATCATCCATTTTTATAAAAACAAATAGGCTTATAATGAATTATCTGAAGATTTAAAACCAAGAGGTTTTCTGTGGTACAACAAGAGTCCTATAACCTGCCCTTCTTAATTAAAATATGTCTAGCCTCTGCCCTTGGCGGGCTACTGTTTGGTTATGACCTCTTGGTCATTTCCGGAGCAAAACAATTTTACGAACTTTATTATGATCTTAATACAGCTACTCTACAGGGCTGGGCGGTCAGCTCTTGTATAGTCGGCTGTATTATTGGCGCGCTAGGCGTTGGTCGAGCAGCGGATAAATATGGCAGAGTAAAACTGTTAATGCTCTCAGGTTTACTGTTTTTTATTTCCGCTATTGGCTCAGGTTACGCGCCAACGTTTAATCAGTTTGTCTTTTATCGTTTACTTGGCGGTATTGGTATGGGTATGGCTTCCACGCTTTCACCTATGTATATCGCAGAGGTTACTCCGGCAAAGTTTAGAGGTCGCTTTGTCTCTATCAACCAACTTACTGTGGTGATTGGTATTTTACTGGCGCAGTTGGTCAACTATTTGATTGTTGAGTCTCAACCATTAACGGAGGGTTTGAGTAACGCAGCAATGCTGGCCAGCTGGCATGGTCAAACTGGCTGGAAATTAATGTTTGCCGCTGAAGCCATCCCTGCCCTTATATTTTTCCTGTGTATGTTCTTTGTACCTGCTAGCCCGCGTTGGCTTATTAAGCAAAGTCGCGATGAAGAAGCCAAAAAAATCCTCGAAAAAATTGGTGGTGAAAATTATGCTAAAAAGAGCCTTTTAGAGATAGAAGCAACGCTTGATGAAGCGCATAAACACCTGGGCTTTGCACAATGCCTGAAACCGGGCATGAAGAAGATTTTGTGCATGGGTATTATCATCGCAGTCTTCCAGCAATGGAGTGGTATCAATGTTATTTTTAACTATGCCGCGGATATTTTCAAAGATGCCGGTTATGCCGTCAGCGGTACCATGTTTAATTTAGTCATTGTCGGTTTAACAAACTTGTTATTTACTTTTGTTGGCATGGCCCTTATTGACAAAGTTGGCCGTAAACCTCTCATGCTTGTCGGTTCATCTGGCCTGCTTATATCACATATCCTTATGGGACTGTGTTTCTATACCGGTATTACCGGCTGGTACGTTTTTGCCCTAGCGCTTATCGCTATCGCTTTTTTTGCCGCCACCCTTGGTCCTTGTGCCTGGGTAATAATCTCTGAAATTTTCCCAAATAGTATGCGTGGAATTGGTATGTCAATTGCTGTGCTCAGTCTTTGGGTAGCCAATTTCGTTTTATCTTTCACCTTCCCAATTTTACGGGACACTTTAGGTCCTGCCGGAACGTTCTGGATTTACGGCGGCATTTGTTTTGTCGGGATTTTATATATCCAGAAAAACATTCCCGAAACTAAAGGCAAGAGCCTTGAAGCATTAGAAGTTGAACTTCTCGGCGAGCATCACCCTGATCAATTAAACCAAAATATGGCCCATACAGAAAAAGCTTAAGCAATAGACCTTAAGCCTAGAAATATTAAGTTTTAGGAAAAAATTATGAAAAACACCCCTGTTAACGTTTATGAAAATAATGTCGTCTACCCTACTTACAGCGTAGGCGAAGCTGATAAAAACCCTATGTTCTTTGAAAAACGTGTCTATCAGGCAAGTTCGGGAAAAGTTTACCCTTTGCCGTTCACTGACAGCGTCAGCAAGACCAAAGAAGATAAAGAATATATTGGATTACACCTGGAAAATGAATTTCTCAGTGTTTTAGTGCTGCCTGAACTGGGCGGCCGTATTCAGCGCGCTTTAGACAAAACCAATGACTATGACTTCATCTACCACAATGAAGTGATAAAACCGGCACTGGTAGGCTTGGCAGGGCCATGGATTTCTGGTGGTATTGAATTTAACTGGCCGCAGCATCACCGTCCAACAACCTTTATGGCTGTAGATTACTCTATTGAAGAGCATGACGATGGCGCTAAAACTATCTGGGTTGGTGAAATTGAGCCTATGGGTCGTACTAAGGTGCTTACTGGTATTACTCTGCGTCCGGGTTATTCTTACATAGAAATCAGCTCGAAGTATTTTAACCGTACGCCTTTCATGTACAACTTCCTCTGGTGGGCGAATCCTGCAGTAGCGGTAAATGACGAATATCAATCATTTTTCCCACAGGATGTTGAATGGGTAGCAGATCACGGCAAACGTGATGTTTCGACCTTCCCTTTTGCGCAAGGAACATATTACGACATTGATTACAGCCAGCGGACCGATGGCAGCAATGATATCTCGTGTTTCCGCAACATTCCTGTGCCAACGTCCTACATGGCATTGGGCTCAAAATTTGACTTCTTTGGCGGTTATGACCACGGACGCAAGGCCGGCCTACTCCATTTTGCTAGTCATCATATTTCTCCGGGTAAAAAACAATGGACTTGGGGCGATGATAAATTTGGTCAGGCATGGGATCGTAATTTAACCGATGAAAATGGACCTTATATTGAGCTGATGGCGGGCGTATTCACCGATAACCAGCCGGACTTTACTTGGATTGCGCCCTTTGAAACCAAAATATTTAAGCAGTACTTCTTTCCGTTTAAAGACATCGGTTTACCTAAAAATGCTAACCCAGAAGGAGCGATTAATTTAGAAATTTCTGCTGAGTCTGCTAAGGTTTCCGTTTACTCTACTCATGACTGTCAAGCAGCGAAAATAACCCTTTCATTACCGGGAAATATTTTGGCAGACTATGAACAAGACCTAAACCCAAATCAGGTTTTCAGCGCCGACATTGCTCTACCTCAAGGGATCAGCGAAAATGAATTGACGCTCACTTTTTCCGATAATAAGGGTAAGACGCTAGTCACCTATACGCCTGTGCAGATTAAAGAAAGTAGCGATCTTAAACCGGCAACAGCCGCAGAAAAGCCAGAAGATATAGTTTCAAATGAGGAGCTTTTCCTTAACGGCCTTCACCTTGAACAATACCGTCATGCAACACGTCAGCCAGAGCCCTATTATCAAGAGGCATTAAGTAGAGATGCAGGTGATTCTCGTTGTAATAATGCCATGGGTAGTTTATTGATGCGTCGTGGTCAGTTAGAAGCATCGCTACCCTACTTTGATAAAGCCATTGAGCGCATCACCTTACGCAACCCCAATCCTTATGACGGCGAAGCTTATTACAATCGCGGCATCTGTTTAAAACTGTTACAGCGCGATGAACAAGCCTATGATTCTTTACATAAAGCACTGTGGAATGTTGCCTGGGCAGGACCTGCTAATTACGCCCTAGCAGAACTCGCCTGTAAAAAAGCTGATTTTGTTGATGCCATCGAAAAGCTTGATGAAGCACTTAGACACAATGCTTTTAATACCCGTGCAACAGCACTGAAAATTACCATATTACGTAAATTAAACAAACCCGAGCAAGCGCGTGCTCTAGCTGAAAAAGCCCGTCAGGCCGATCCACTTTGTCAATTATCATACTTTGAACTTTCCTTCCTAGGCGATAGTAAAGATGAGTTCATCAAGGTAAGTCGTCAGAATTACGCAACTTTGCTCGAACTTGCTGTGCATTATGCCGCTGCCGGCTTCTATCAAGAGGCAATAGAATTATGCTCTTACAGTGGTCAAGATTACCCCATGCTCAGCTATATAACCGGCCTTTATCAACTAAAAAGCGGCATTAAACCTGTTGCTTTTGAAAAGGCAGCTACGCTTAACAGCGATTATTGTTTCCCGAGTTCCTTGGAAGAAATGACTGCCTTGCAAGCTGCTATTGCAGTGAATCCAGAAGATGGCATGGCACATTATTATTTAGGTAATTTATTTTACGATAAACGTCAGCATTCACAGGCCATTTATCACTGGCAACAAGCCGCCAAATTAGTCACTGGCTTTGCTACTGTTTTCCGTAATCTTGGTTTAGCTTATTTTAATAACCTAAGCGACGCAGAAAAAGCCTTGGCTGCCTATGCAAAGGCGTTTGAACTTAATCCTAACGATGGCCGGGTATTGTTTGAGTTTGATCAATTACGTAAAAAGCTAAACCATCCCTTACGCGAAAGACTGGATTTTATTGAAAAACACCCGGCATTAATACAGCAGCGTGATGATTTAACCGTTGAGTGGATGACGCTGAAAAACCTGTTGGCTGAACATGAAGCGGTCGTTTCTCTGCTCGAGCACCGTTGGTTCACTCCGTGGGAAGGTGGTGAAGGCAAAGTGGTTATGCAGTATGAAACAGCTCATATCGCACTTGGCCATCAAGCACTTGAAACAGGGGAATATAAATTGGCACTGTCACATTTCAAGGCGTGTAAAGAATACCCAGAAAACCTTGGTGAAGGTAAAATGGTGACAACTCCGGAAAATAATATCGACTACTTTATTGGTCTTGCCCAAGAAGCAGCAGGAAATAAAGTACAAGCTGAACTTGCCTTTAATCGAGCAGCTACAAAGCAGTTATGCTGTACAGATATGCTTTACTTTGAAGCGCTCGCTTGTAGGAAACTTAACAGAGAGTCAGATGCTAAATTGGCAATTTCACGCATTAAAGCAGTATCTGTAGATGCAGCAACGCGCGAGCCAGAAATTGATTATTTTGCGATATCATTACCAGACTTTTTGGTTTTTGATAATGATCTACCTTTGAGCAATCAAATAGAGTCACTGTACTTTTCTGCTTTGGAAGATGTATTAAACGAAGAGTATGATTCGGCGAAGAATTTACTGGAAAATATTATCCAGTTAGAGCCTTCTTGGCAAAAAGCGTACAATTTAACATTAACCTTTGATCAAAAAGCATTGTTAGCAGTTTAACTTATCGGCGTATACCATTTACCTTCATTGGTAAATACCCGTTACCAATCAAGATGCGGGACTTCAGTGGGAATTAAAATAACTTTAGACAAGTAGAATAAATTAAGCATAGTCACTCTATGTTTTGTTTATTTAACGCAGTATAAAGTCATTTTAAACCCATCGAAGAAGCGCTTGAGCAACATTACTTCATCGTTCCTATGATTTACAATGGATTAACCATTATTTCATCACAGCGCCTTGAATTAAAATTGCTCAAGCACTCTGAAACCAGCATATTGAATGGTAATGGGTATATGCCTGCACTCCCCTTTATAAAAAGTTAATATACATACTGGAACGATTTAAAATGAAAAGCATAATCTATTTATATTTAGCCTTACTCACGGTTTCATTTACAGCGACGGCTTCAGAGAAACCTAATATTATCTTCTTTATTACCGATGACTATGGTTGGCAGGATACTTCTGTACCAATGTGGCATAAACGCACCAAAACCAATGATGCTTTTCGTACTCCATCAATGGAACAACTTGCCCAGCAAGGCGTTAAATTCACTAATGCTTATACTGCAGCAAGTGTTTGCGCAGCATCACGTATATCGATAATCACCGGGCAAGATCCGGTAAACCACGGAACCACCTTCATTACTGAAATATATGGTAAAAATTCCAAAACAATTCGCTCGGCCGATCAAGATCTCGACGGTGTACAAAAAGAAGATATCTTATTAACCCATCTGCTTAAAGATGTTGGCTATCGTACAATGATGATAGGTAAAGCACATTTTGGTGCAAAAGACTCATTTGCGGCGGACCCATTAAATTTAGGTTTTGATCGTAAACATTACGCCAATCATAAAGGCAGCCCTATTGGTAAAAAACTTGGTGGCAAAGATGCTTACCATGTTGACCGCGATGGCAAGCAGGTACATCTGAGTGAAGCTTTAACGCTTGAAGCTAAGTCTGAAATCAGTGAAGCGGTAAAAGACAATAAGCCCTTCTTTCTTTATCTTTCTCATTATGCTGTACATAGACCTATTTTAGAAGATAAACGCTTCAGCCAAAACTACCCCAATATGGACGAAAAAACACGTGCCTATGCAACACTTGTTGAAGGAGCCGACAAAAGTTTAGGTGATGTTATTGCTCATATCAAAGCACTAGGCATAGCCAATAACACCTTGATTATATGGACCGCAGATAACGGAGGCTTACGTGCAAACTTGCCTTTAAAAGGCCTTAAAAATGACGCCTATGAAGGAGGACACCTTGTGCCTAATATTGTTGCCTGGGGCGCTCAAGATGAGAATATTAAAGCACAAAAAAAAGTACAGCTTAAACCCGGTCGTGTCGATAATCGCCCGTTTATTCACCAAGACTGGATGCCAACTTTACTTAACCTTACTGGTGCTGAACATCCTGAGCCAAGGTTGTTAGATGGTTATGACATTACCCCGCTGTTAAACGGTGATACTAAAGACGTTCGTCCAGATCTGTTTTTTTGGCATGAACCAAATTTCTGGGCTCATAGTGGCCCGGAGTCAGCTATTCGAAAAGATAACTGGAAGCTGCTGTATTTTTATGACAGGAAACAATGGGAACTATATGACTTAAGTAAAGATATTGCCGAAAACAATAATGTCATCATGCAGCATCCCGAACTAGCTGATAAATTAAAAGTGCAATTAATCACTTACTTGAAAGAGAACAAAGCAAATTACCCTACTTATCTAGACAGCGGAAAAGCGATTATTCCACAGCTATAATTGTCGCTATATTAATGATTTAGTTACTTCCCAAGAATAAAGTGCCCGTTATTCGTGAATCGTCATAATTAATGAGAATTCTTGTTCAATGGTTTCAGGGCTGTAGCTAGATTAGGATAAAGTAATTCAAGATTTTACGTCAAAAATAGAGAGAAAGTGACAAAACTTCACAAATCGCTAGAATATAAAAGTCTATAAAACGCTTATTTAAGTCTGAGTATAATGTTCACTTTAAGCATTGAGTTCTAACTCGCTTTCGCCCCAAATCGAGTTAGAAAGGTTATTTTAGTTTACCTGAGGAGCCAAATATATGAGTTTCAGAGGGCTTTTGACTAACAACCCAGCTTCCTTTTCATTGCTAACTCTATACATTCAACAATCCCACCAAGAGTTCATAATATAGGTTTAACCATTTTCTGATATAAGTTCGAACAACCCAACAAAAACATGTCCCCCATTATAATCACTAAAAGTCATATATAATCGATAAAGCCTGTTGTTGTTCTGACCGTTAGCGTCCCAACTATTGCTAACAACGGTGTAACAAGGGGTTTACCACATTTTTGTAGTTCTGAAACAGCTTCCTCGTTAATTTGTAATCGCTGAGAAGGTTTTATCAAGTAATACCGTAATTCCAAACCAAACACCTAAATAAGCTTGATGTGATGTTGTGGATACGTTTGAGCTAATGGTGATGGCTATATTGAGAATATGATGTGCAAGTCGACATAAAGAGTCAGTTGAATAAAGTAACTTGTTAATTTACTGCGCTTGATGACTTAGTTAATTTTCCCAAATTATAGCTTTCTATCTCGTTATCGCCCGTAGACATGAGAGATAAGTCAAATACAGTTACAAGAAATTTCTTTCAGCCGATATATTACATACAAAGCTTCTGCTTGAGACTCTCTTTTTGCGTTTTTTAATGCCTTTGCCATGACCTTTTCATCAAGTTTTTTTTCTATCACTTCTGTAATGATAGAATCATATTCACAATGGCTTTTATGATCTTTTGGTAAAGGTTTATACATTCAAGAATCCTATAATGGGGTGTCGTCATAAGCCACTTAACATTAAACACGTTGAGTGGCTCATTGTTTACATTACTACTATTTAAAAGTTAAGCCGCAATACTTCGTTGCCGATTCCTTCCTAGTTTGATCATTAGAATCAACAAGAACCAGCCCATTGAACCACCACTACTACCTTCTACTGGAGTCACCGTTATCACTTCAACATGATTAGTGATCGTGAAACTCGTTATGATAGTTGCTGATAACTCACCATCAGTTACGGTAACTTGTACCTCAACAACTTCATCACTACTCACTTCTGGTAACAAAATTGACACTTGTGCAGCACTGGCGTCATCAAAACTGATACTTGGGCCTGACAACTGTTCCCACTGATAACTTAAAGTATCGTTATCAGGATCACTTCCTTGTGAAATAAGTATCATCACTGTGCCTTCTGCAGCATTTGATTCATAGCTATCAATAGCGACACCAGGTGTCTTGTTGACTTGGTAAACCGTTACTTCTGTTGTTGTAGTACTCACATCAATACCATCATCAACGGTTAATTCAAAGATGAGTACTTCATCTTCAGCAAGCGACGGACTGACAAAAGTTAACTGTGCCGTAGTGCTATCGGTCAGTTCAACATCAGTGCCTGAAAGTTGCAGCCAGTTATAGGTTAAAGAATCACCTTCAGCATCGGTGGTATTTGATGCATCTAAGGTCAGTTCGGTTTCTTCATCAACTGCATAACTTGAAAGTAAGTCAATCTCTGGCGCTTGATTTTCACTTTCTGTTACTACTGCGCTGGGGTCTTCAACCGAGCCATTAACCGCAAAGTCAGCGTCGTTTGGACCACCATCTTCAATGACAAGTTGAATACAGTTATCTCCCTCGGTCAACTGTGGCGTGTAACTTTCATCGTTTGCCGCAGGACAGTTTCCGTTAGAATCAGTATGTGCAGAGCTCACACTGTTACGCGCATCTTCAACAAAGGTAAACCAGCCATGGGTTGTGTTGTATTTACGATAAACGGCACCCGCAAAAAGCGTTGTTCCACTTTCTAGCGGAATAACCACCGCAACAGAGTCTCCTTGCTCGGTCAAACCATCAACTTTGAAATTATACAAAGGCGTGATAGTGTCAAAATGACTATCGTTGGTATCGGCAGCATCGTCACCCACAACATTGGCTAAGTCTTCAACGGTTA
>Ga0209396_1003046_pt1 | contig 17181 bp, 11 predicted proteins | sample GOMGulsemesocosm_6_FD_184638 | JGI IMG/M metagenome (GOLD analysis project Ga0209396, IMG submission 184638) | Methane-oxidizing microbial communities from mesocosms in the Gulf of Mexico - GOM8C Gulf of Mexico (SPAdes) (version 2) | ecosystem: Environmental > Aquatic > Marine > Cold seeps...
CCGCCAACAGGTCTCGAACCTAAATTCATGAATGCATATAAAGATGCTAAAAATCCGGCTTGAACTATGTCTAAACTAAATGTTTCACTAAAAAATAAAGGAAGCATAGATACAACGGCTAACTCTGAGCCGAATGTGGCAAAATATAAAATGTTCAATACGGCAACTTGCTTAAAGGAATATCTGTGAATTTCTTCAACAGGTGTTTTAAATATATGACCATTTACTTTCCAGGTTTGTTTAACTTCAAAAACAAACAAACAAAATAAACTGATATAAACTCCAATAGCAAAGTTTTCAGAGATCATATTGACAGCTGATGGAGATAATTTCCAAGTTAATAATGCAAGAGCTGCATAAAGTGGTAATTTCATTAACAATAATAAATAGAAATCACCTGTTGATGTTACTTCCATTGCGCCTGTTGTTTTTGGTTTGAAATAGGTCGCACCTTTAGGAGTATCTGATACATTAAAATACCAAATGAAACTAAAACATAAACACAGTAAACCAGTAAGGGCAATTGAATAACGCCACGCATCATCGCCCATTACACCAATATCAACAAAATATAGTGTTAAAACAGGCAATAACATAGCAGCTGCAGCTGAACCAAAATTACCCCAACCGCCATATATTCCTTCTGCGGTACCTAATTCATTTGCTGGGAACCACTCACTAACCATGCGAATGCCAATAACAAAACCCGCACCAATAAAGCCTAAAGCAAACCTTGCTAAGGCTGCTTGCATAAAAGTGTCGGCCATTGCAAATGCAAAACAAGGTATGCTGGATATTGCTAGCAACAGTGCGTATGTAATTTTAGGGCCATACTTATCTGTTAACATGCCTATAATTATTCTTGCTGGAATAGTGAGTGCCACATTGAGAATTAATAAAGTTTTTATTTCATCAGAGGTCAAATTTAAACTTTTGGCTATCATGCCCAATAACGGTGCGTGATTAAACCACACTAAAAACGTAATAAAAAAAGCCATCCAACTTAAGTGCAATATTTTCATTTTACCTGTGAATGACTTTAAGTTAATGCCGGCTGCATCACTCATATTTAAATCCTTATAATTTAAATCTCTGAATTAATTTTTGAGATTGAAGTTTAATTTTATCTAGAGTAATAAGAGCAAAGGCAATGCCAATTTATTTATGTGATATAAAACAATGTTTTAATGTTTGTTTTTTAGTTGGAACTTTGCAAAGAGCACCAATAAATTACACAAGTGCACAGCATAAGTGCACATAAAACTTATTATTATATGGGTATTTATTAAACAAGAATTTGATAAGCAGCCAGATAATCCTATATTTAGCAATGAACCTTTTTCTTGTGTGTTAGTTACCAACTGATCTCTAAGGAATTAAAAATGTGTAAACAATATAATAAAAAACAACTCAGCATCATGTTCAGTACGCTGTTTGTTGGGATGTTATCAACTTCATCTGTATCTGCAGAAATAGCTGTTATCGTTAATGCCGCTAATAGTTCTGCGCTAGATAAAAATGCAATTGAAAAAATATTTATGGGGAAAATGAAAAAATTTCCTAATGGACAAGTAGCACTGCCGATGAATGCAGCAAAAAGTATGAATTCTAGAAAAGAATTCAATAAAGCTGTGATCGGACGCTCTAGTAGTCAAGTAAATGCTTATTGGTCTAAGTTAGTATTTACAGGTAAAGGCAGTATGCCTAAAGAGCTTTCATCTGACGCAGAAATTATATCCACTATTTCATCTAATCAAGGTGCAATAGGTTATATAGATTCAGGCTCAGTCACTGGTGCAGTTAAAGTAATTGCTAAATTTTAAGTGAGGATTCTATGAAATATTTTAAACGAACACTATCAACCTTACTTGTATCTAGTACATTAATTTCGGGTTACGTATGTGCAGATGTCAAAATTTCAGGTTTTGGTTCTATTGTTGCGGGTAGAACACTTGATGATGTGACTCTTGATAATGTTGGCTATGATTGGAGTCAACCACCTAGTGCTGCAAATCCCCCTTCAATAACCAGAGAGCAAATATTAACTGCTGATTTTTATGACGTTGGTCAATATAACAATGACTTTAGTTTTAGACCTGAAACAGTTTTTGCACTGCAAATTGTTGCTGATATGGGCGAAAATCTAAAGGTTACTGGACAACTCGTAGCGAAAGGCGTTGATGATTTCAGTCCAGAATTTGACTGGTATTATTTAACTTATCAAGCAACCGACGAGTTAACTTTAATGGCTGGCCGTAGAAATATTCCTATGTACTACTTTTCTGAATTTTCAGAAGTTGGATATGCGTATCCCTGGATGCGACCCCCTTCAAATCTATACTGGTGGCAAGTCACACAATTTAATGGCGTGCATGCTATGTATGATTTTTCACTTGGAGACTTTTCTAATACGATTTCTTTCTTTTATGGTAATGAGTATTCAAATGATAATAAAGAAATGAAATATTATGATGAATTATATGGGGGGACGGCAAGATCGGTAAATGAGTTTTGGACAGATATTATGGGCATGAATTGGAACCTATCAGGTGACTTTTTTGATGTGCGCTTCGTTTACTTTCAAAATGACAGAGATCGTGAGGTTATCGCTCAAGATGGAAGTATTGGTGATTACACGCCATTTTCTCAAAAGTTTTTAGGTTTTGGCGGTACGGTTGATTTAGCTATGTTTACTTTTTTGTTTGATTGGAATTTAGTGACGTATGATGATGCTAATGGCACTGAGTTTCCAACATATTTAATTTCTGCTGTTTACAATATGGATGAATTACATCCCTTTATAAGTTATTCAAAAGCAGATCATAAGAGAGAGAAGCGTACTAATACTGAAGATTATGAGGAACATTACATGCTAAGTTACGGTATTCGTTATGATTTTCATCCTAGTGCTTCATTTAAAATTCAATATGATAAGTTTGTTGATGAAGCGGTACCTGAGTCAGGTTGGAGATATCACGGCGACTCAGACACTGTAACTATTGGTGTCGATTTTATATTTTAGCCTGAGTGAAATAGTTACTACACTGCGTAGTAACTATTCTATATAAGTAAATTTTATAAATTGACATATAAACATCTAAAAAACTTAGTTTTTTTTATGCTATTTTTATTTTTTTCGCTATTATTCCTAATACAAAGTTAATATAAATATTACTATTTAGGATACCTATCACTCAGATGGACTTCGAACAAACAATAAATTCCGGTAAAGATAAGTTTAGAATCGTTCTTGTTTATCTTTTTTTAGCTATGTTTAGTTTGTTGTCTTTTGTAGGTATAAATTTTTTTGTTATTTCATCAAACATCAATGATGCAAACGATGACTTTGTTATCCATACTAATGATATTCATCAACATTTAGTGCAAGTTACTCAAAGCACAAACTTCATATTAGATGGCTTTTCAGCATTATTGTCGAGTATCGGGTTAGAAAACTATGAGACTGTGGTTAGGTATTCTAATCAAGTACTAGATCGTGTACCTTACATCTATCAAATACAGGCTGCACAATTAGTCACCAAAGAAAATCTCAATGAATTCAATGATGTGCAAAGTACTTTTTATAATTATAAAGTAAAAGTTTTTGATGGTAGTCAATTTCAAGATGCAACAACAAGTAAGTCTAAAATATTCTACCCAATCACATTTTTTGCGGATAAAGAAAGTTTGCCTTTTAACAACTACGGTTTAGACGTTCAATCTCTTCCTTTTTTAGCTAAATCAACAGAACTTGCACAACGGCACAATAAAACCGTTATATCTGAACCTTTTGATACTTTGGATGATGAACGTGTATTTGTAATGGTACAACCCGCATATTTTGAGCAAAGTTCTCAGCCTGATTTTTTCTCTTTTTTTATTATAAAATCTAATATTTTATTAAAGAAAAGTACACTTATATCAGATTATGCGATTGATATTCATTTAAATAAACAATCAGATAATTTATTGTTTGAGCAAGTCCAAACTCAAGTTAGCTCATGGGAGAGGACGTTATTACCTGAGTTTATTTATGAAAAAGAGATATTAATTGGTGCACAAGTATTAGTACTGATTGTAAAACAACAATTAAGTTGGGCTGCAATAGAGCTTAATATTTTAATTGTAATTTTCTTTGGCTCCATGTTGTTTTTATTTTCCTTTTACTTAATGTTTAAAATACATTTTGATTCTGAGTTAGTAAAAGTTAAACATAGCAAACAGCTTTTTGACCTAGCAAACTTTGATGGGTTAACGTCTTTAGCAAATCGACATGCTTTTAATAATAAATTAGAACATAGTTTAAAAGTGGCTAAACGTAATCAAACCCAGGTTGGAATATTATTCTTAGACTTAGATGGATTTAAGAAAATAAACGATACTTTAGGACACAAGGTTGGTGATGCAGCGCTTAAATTATCTGCTGATAAAATTCAGGCTACAGTACGTGATATTGATGGCGTAGGCCGTCTTGGTGGTGATGAATTTGCTATTATTTTAACAAATATCAATGGACCTGATTTATGTGAAGAAATAAAGCGGCGTTTAAAAGCTTCAGTATCTTCTATTACTGAAATTCAAGGCTCAAAGGTTAGCTTAGGCACAAGTGTAGGTTACGCTATTTACCCAACAGATAGTGAATCAGCTGATGAATTACTGACATTAGCTGATAAATATATGTATCAAGATAAAAAAGAAAATAAGCAAGTTTAATTTTTAATTAAAATAACGCATTTTATCTCTTTTTAGCCAAAGATATTCAGCTTCTTTTAAAGCTTCTTCACTATTTAAACTTTGTGTTAAACTGAGCATAACAGCTAAAGTGCCTATTACAGCCGATGTAGCATATTCATCTTTGAGTTCGTTTTGCCAAACAGATTTTAATTGTGAAATCTCACTCATATCTGCTTTGTGCTGTCTGCCCGTATATAACTGAGGAAACTCTAGGGTTTGACTTGAACCGTTTTTATCATTTAAATGTAGAGTAAACTCACGGTCCGCTTTTACTTCAACTTCACCACCCTCACCTCTAAAACAGCCAACATTTTTATCATTTACTAAGTTTGCCACTTGAATATGACGATCATCAAACTCTTTATGATATACCCCATGTAAACTCGCTATAGCATTTGTTGGGTTTAACATTCGGGCTAAAGTATTAGCACAGGTACGTAAACCAAATAATTCGCGTAAATCAATTAACTGTTTTAATTTTGGATTAACATCACCTAATTCCATATAACAAAATCCGTTCTGTGATAAGGAGTCACTCGCTTGATTTACATTTTTGCTAATAGGTAATTTTAGTGTTTCAAAAACTTGTCTGAGATAAAGTCTTTGAGATTGAGGTTCTTGTGTACCATGTAAAAATAATGTTTTTCCTGAATCAGCTAAGGTAAATGCAGCTAATAAAAACCAAGGAAGTTGCCGACGTTTTCCGGCATAACAACCAATATCTAAAGTGATATTGTTTAACTCATTTAATTCAATTAAAGTTGATTCTCGAACCGCTTGTAAAAAACCAGCTAATTCGGCTTCACTTTCTTCGCGTACTCTGAGTAACATAAGAAAAGCACCTAATTGCTCTTTACTTACCTCCCCGTTGATAGCTTGACTCATGGCATCAAATGCTTGTTCTTGGGTTAGATACTTACCCGCTTTTTTCCCTCTCCCTATATGACGGATATATTCAGCAAAAGGGGTTTTAACTTGACTCATTCACTACTTCACTTATTTTTAGCATTTCTAAATCAACAATTTGACGGGCATTGATCACTTCACCTACAACAATCAGTGCAGGACCTAATAATTTTACCCCTTTCATTGTTTTAGTGATATCTTTTAATGTACTTATAATCACTTGTTGTTGATCTGTCGCACCTTTATCAACAATTGCGATAGGCATACTATCTTGCATGCCAAATTTAATGAGTCCTTTACTTATTTGACTAACACGGTTTAATCCCATGTAAAATACTAATGTATCTTTGCTTGAGGCTAAGTTTTGCCAATCAGCTTGTAATTCATCTTGCTTTAAATGTGCGGTAACAAACCTGACAGATTGTGAATATTCTCTATGGGTCAAGGGTATGCCTGAGTATGCTGCACAGCCAGAAGCCGCTGTAATACCGGGGACAATTGCAAATTTGATATTATGAAATTTTAAGGCGTCAGCTTCTTCTGCTAAACGACCAAAAATACTGGGGTCACCGCCTTTTAATCTGACAATGTTTTTACCAGCCAAACCCGCGTTGACCAACAAGTCACAAATACTTTGCTGTTTCATACTATGTTTACCACAACGTTTACCCACAAAAACTTTTTCTGTTTTACTTGGGATCAATTGCAACATTTCTTCTGTGATTAAACTATCATAAAAAACAATATCAGCTTGTTGTAGCAGTCGATAAGCTTTAATAGTTAATAGCTCTGGATCACCTGGACCTGCACCAATTAAGTAAACTTGACCCGAAGGTGTATTGCTTTTATTAATACTCTTATCGCTAGATTTAAATATTAAATTTTTAAAGCCATCAAAAAATGTTAAGTCACTGCCTATTTTGAATTGCGGCCAGTTTAGAATCGTCATACAGTAACTCCTTATTTATTTAATATAATGGGCGACATCGCGCCCATTTATGCACTTTATTTAGTTAATTTTTATGCAACTCTTAATTGCACTAAATCATCAATGATTCGCGTCTCAAATACATCAACAGATATTGTTTTATCTTGTATACATTCACCTGATATCAAAGAAAAATGCTGTTTATATAATGGAGAAGAAACCACAATATCTTTATCAATTGAGCCTATAATACCTCGGTATAATACGTTTGCTTCACCAATAGGGTCATAATTACTAATGGCATAAGTTTGGTTTGTAGATTTAAGATAAAAGATTGCTACCTGCTTATCATTGATCAATGCACAAATACCTGAATCATGTATTAAATCATTTTGTTGGCATATAGTTTGCCATTGGTTAGAAACACTCATGGTTTTATCCTTATAATTCTTTAATTGGAATCAGTTTTTTTTCAGCCGCTGTTGCAGGTCTTATTTGTTCACGTTCTGTAACAAATTGAATATTACTATCAGTTAATTCACTATTTACAAATTGACGGAAACGTTTAACAGATTCTGGATTTTCAATTGTGGTTTTCCACTCACATTGATAGCTGTCGACAACACTTTGCATTTGATTTTCTAATTCTTGACCTAGGCTTAAACTATCTTCAATGATGACTTGTTGTAAGTATTCTAGGCCTCCGTCTAATTCTTCTAACCAAACTGAGGTACGTTGTAATCTATCTGCGGTACGAACATAAAACATCAATATACGATCTATATATCTAACCATAGTTTGAGTATCTAAATCGGTTGCAAATAAATCTCCGTGTCGAGGTTTCATACCACCATTACCACATACGTATAAATTCCAACCATTTTCTGTTGCGATTATGCCGATATCTTTACTTTGTGCTTCAGCACATTCACGGGTACATCCAGAGACTGCAAATTTTATTTTATGAGGAGAACGTAGGCCTTTATAGCGATTTTCAAGTTCTATGGCTTGACCTACACTGTCTTGTACTCCGTAACGACACCAAGTACTACCAACACAAGATTTCACTGTACGCAGGGATTTACCATAAGCATGACCTGTTTCAAAACCTGCATCAATCAATTCTTCCCAGATTGGCGGTAACTGATCAATTCTGGCGCCAAATAAATCAATCCTTTGACCGCCGGTAAGTTTGGTATATAAGTTATATTTTTTAGCTACCTCACCTAACACAATTAGTTTATCTGGCGTTATTTCACCACCAGCAATTCTTGGAACAATTGAATAAGTACCATCTTTTTGCATATTACCTAAATAGGTATCATTGGTATCTTGTAAAGGTAAATGTGTTTGCTCAAGAATATAATCATTCCAAACGGAAGCTAAAATATTCCCTACAGCTGGCTTACAAATTTCACAACCATGGCCTTTACCGTGTTTATCTCTTAACTCATCAAATGACTTGATCTGTTCTACTTTTACAATATGGAATAACTGTTTACGGCTATAGGAAAAATGTTCACAAATATCATCTTTAACCTCAACACCTAAAGCAAGTAGCTCTTTATCTACCGTTGTTTTTAATAATGCAGTACAGCCTCCACAGCCTGTACTGGCCTTGGTACACTGTTTTAGCTCAGATAAGTCTGTAGTGCCATCAGCAATTGCTTGCTTGATATCGCCTTTAGTCACATTATGACAAGAACAGATCATTGCAGAATCAGGTAACTCAAATGCGCCCAAAGGTGTGGCATCAGATGATTGTGGTAAGATCAAAACTTCTGGCGATTCAGGTAAATCCATATCATTGAGTGAAAACTGCAATAAAGTATCGTAATCGCTGGTATCTCCTACTAATACGGCACCTAAGATTTTATTTTTATCTTCATCAATAACCAGTTTTTTATAAACACCTGTGATTTGATTTTCAAATATATAAGATTTGGCAGCTGGGTTTTTACCATGAGCATCACCTATAGAGCCTACTTCAACACCCATTAGCTTTAATTTTGTGCTCATATCAGCACCATTAAATGACATATCACCGCCACTTAATTGGTCTGCTACAACGCGAGCCATGGTATAGCCTGGTGCCACCAAACCAAAAATAAAGTTTTGCCATAAAGCACATTCACCTATGGCAAATATGTTTTCATCTGAAGTTTGGCATTGATCGTTAATTACTATACCGCCTCGTTGTCCTAACTCTAGATCAAACTTTTTAGCGAGTTCATCCTGTGGTCTAATACCTGCTGAAAATAAAACCAGGTCGGTTTCTAAGTGAGTTCCATCTGAAAACTGTAATTTATAGCGACAGTTATCACCTTGTTCGATAACTTGTGTCGCTTTTTGGGTATGAACTGTGACACCTAAATCTTCAATCTTGCTTTTAAGCAGGTTACCGCCCGCCTGATCAAGTTGAACGGCCATAAGTTGTGGGGCAAATTCAACAACATGCGTTTCTAAACCCAGTTGTTTAATTGCATTAGCAGCTTCAAGTCCTAATAATCCCCCGCCAATGACCACACCTACTTTACCTGATTTAGCTGATGCGCTTATCGCTTCTAAATCTTCAATTGTACGGTAAACTAAACAATGTTCTTGGTCATTTCCCGGGATTGGAGGCACAAATGGATATGAGCCTGTGGCTAAAACAAGTTTATCGTAAACATATTTTTTACCAGAACTAGCAGTAACAAATTTATCGGTTCGATTAATATCAGTAACTTTTTCATTAGTAAAAAATTTAACACCAAGGTCATCATAATGTTCGCCTGTTGTTAACGCTAAGTCATCTGCGCTTTTACCACCAAAGAATTCAGATAAATGTACTCTATCGTAAGCTAATCTAGGTTCTGCGGATAAAACAGTGATTTCACATGCTTGGTTACTTTCAATCATACTTTCGACAAACTGATGGCCGACCATACCATTACCTACAACTAATATTTTTATTTTATTCTTATCCATTTGAGCCCCTATGATGTTAGTAATTACGACTAACTTTTATTACTGCTGTTATCAATGCTATACATTAGAATGGCAATAACAGTGCCAGTATTTTAATCCTTTATTTTCAGTTGATTACGATATTTTAAATTGCGTATCTATGCTATTTGCACTATTTTGAAAAGACGTTGCACTTAGGGTGTGCGTCCATAACTTTTAGTAGCTGAGACTTCAGAGCCGAAGTGAATATTGATATATATCAAAAGAATAAGAATTTAAAATAAAAAAAGCGTATCAATTTTTAAAATCGATTACGCTTAGGTTTGGTTGGAGCCAAATTGATTTATGAGTTAATTAATATTTGGTTTATTTTTTCTTGGGATCCAATGCCACCATTGTTGTTCACCATCAGGTGTATCATCTTTTGTTTGATGTATATCCCAAGTCACTAAGTAATCGGGATTCGTAATTTTAACACCATCTTGGCTAGTATGAAATTCACCTTTAGGCGCAATAAACCAACAGGATAAATCGGTAGGAATGATAAATTCAGCATTATTGGATGTATCTGAAGACAACAGCACAGTTATGCCCATTTCTTTATCTGCAGATTTTACTACGCCAGCTAATACCGTTTCTTTGAGTACTTTGCTTGTATTGTCGAAGTAACTCAGCGCAATTAGGCACGATTTATTGATTGTATCATTAATATTTTTTAGCAATTTTGTACCCTTTATAATAATTTAATTATTGTAGGAGGGATTTAATAATACATTAGCGGCTAAAGCCCGCTCCTACAATGCAATAAATGTCTAATGTGCTAGAGGAGCAACTCCTGTTGCTGGATTATCTGCTAAACCCACATCTCGAGCATGTTGCTCAAAGCCTTTGTTTTTCCAGAAAAAAGCACCTGGCATTGTTGTCGGTATAACCAGAATATAAAATAATGCACGGCCAATAGTTGCTGTGAAACAGTTAAATAAAGCTAAACTACTCCATAAAACTAATTGGTTGCCCTCAATCAAATTAAACATTTGCGCAATTAATATCATACTGGCAATAAGTATATTAATACCAAGTAAACTATTACGTAAAAGATATGTTTTACCAAAAGTTGTGTTTTGTACGTAATGTGCCGCACCGCCTTCGTTTTCATTAAGGTTTAAATCTTTGTTATGTTTCATTAAACCAAGCGCTTCAACCATCATACCGAATAAAAAAACAGAACTAAATATCCGTAATGATTCTGCTAAATCTATATTTATAAAATACAAAGATGGTAAAATAATCATTGCACTTATTGTTGCACCTAAAGAAAAAGTATTACCTATAAATGCAGTGGCAGTTTGTAAGTGATTCCAAAATGGTCGCGCTTTAATTTGATAACATTGGTTCATGTAATACAAACCAGCGGCACCCGAAAGCGCAGCAAAAATGCCAGTCCCCATTATAATGTTTTTTAATGGTAATGTATTCGTTAAGGCAACTAAGTCAATATTTATCCAGTTTTGACTTAAACTTATTATCACTTCGTTTAATGGCAATGAAAACAATACCGTTAAACCACAGCCTGCGCTGAACATAGCTAAACCAAAACCTTCTCGGCTCATTGGAGAGTATCTTAGGTTGTTAAAGCCTCGATAAAATCTAAATGGTTTTCCTAAATGCGTCACACTCATAAACAAAGCAAATGATGTCATAATCAAAGCGATTAATGTCAGCGGTAAAAACATATTTGAAACCATAAAGCTCTCAAAAGACTTGATGCCACATAATGCTGCAATAAAAGGGATTATGAATGTGCCCAAAGCCGCCTGTGCAAATAAAGTGAACAACACTAAAGGATTTTCACGGCTATTGAGTCTGTTAAAATTCCAACTTTTCATTTTGCCCTTTTTTTGATCAACAACAGGTTTATAATCACCTTTGTCGTTTTTATGATATTTAACTGGCATATCATCTGTACGTGTCATTTCTATGGGCAAGTTTTTTGTTTGTTGAAAACGTATATTGGGATTGGTAATACTAGGATCAGGAAAACCAGGAATCGTAGTTTTACATTGTTGACGCTTTTCAGGTGTATTTTCAATAACTCCAAAATCAAGTGCATTGCCGACACAGGCAGAGACACAGGCAGGCTTAAGTCCCACTTCTAATCTATCAACACACATATTACATTTTGATACTTGACCTTTTATTGGGTCTAATTGTGGTGCATTGTATGGACACACCCAAGTACAGTAACCACATCCAAAACAGGTGTCAGGATCTTGTAATACAGCACCATATTCCGCATGTTTGGTATAAGCTCTTGTAGGACAACCTTTTAAACATACAGGGTCATCACAATGATTACACGCCATAGAAATATTCATGCGCTTGTAATCTGGATATGAACCGCCTTCAACATAACCGACAGACCTAAACGATAAGTGTGCGGGTGTTTCATTCTTTTCAGCACAAGCTGATTCACAGGCATGACAACCAATACAATTATCCGCAGTAAAAAAGAAACCGTGTTGTTTATTTCTATTTGGATTTGAACCCACTTCAGGATTGTCATTAATAAACATTGATCTCTCTTTAGGATGATCGGTAATATCTATTAAATCTATGCGTTTACCATAACGATTTTTGTCTTGAATTTTTGTTTCAGGTAAATAAGCATATTTTTGTTCATCGGTTCTCACTTCCCAATGATTTGATCTGCCATTTTGTTCTTTTGCAACCTTCATTGTTTTAGGATCAAAGCTTTGTACTGCTAAATCTTTTTCTCTTGCTTTAGTCATTATTCATTCTCCTAAAATGCACGACGTTCAACGTTCAAACGTGCAGCTTCATCTTGATCCACATGTTCTATTTTTACTGAGCATTGTTTGAATGCAGGTTGTCGTGAATATGGGTCTAATAAACCCAAAGTCAGTCGATTAACGCAATCATGAAAATGAAATGGAATAAACACCATGTTTCTTGGCACACGTTGTGTTAATTGCACCATCACGACAGCATCACCACGTCTGCTTGTTAATCTGACATAAGATTGATGTGTAATACCTAATTCTAATCCTGCATCTGGATTCATTTCCATATAAGCGGTCGGGCTAAACTTATTACAGTTACCTATTTTTCCGGTGCGGGTACGGGTATGAAAATGTTCAACAACACGGCCACTATTTAGCCAAAAGGGATATTCGTCACAAGGTTGTTCATTATTGTTATAAAAACTGACGGGTATTAAATTTGCTTTGCCTGATTTTGTTTGAAATTTACCATCCGTATATAAACGCGGATCTCCTTTCAACCCTTCTTCGCCTTCACGATATGGCCACTGGATTCCCTTCGCTTGTTCAATTTTTTTGTAACTCATGCCTGAAATATCTAATGTTCTATCCTTACCTTTTGACAACTGTTTCATTTCGTTGAAGACATCTTCAGGGGAGCCTGGGAAATTAATTAACTTCCCATTATCAAAACGTTTTGCCATTTGATTAAAAATCCAAAAATCTGGTTTAGAATTTTTATACGGAGGCACCACATTATTGATTAAATTTACCCGGCGTTCGGTATTTGTATGACACCCTTCTTTTTCTGACCATACAGATGCAGGAAAGTAGACATGGGAAAACTGATTGGTTTCAACATCTTCATAAACATCTTGGATCACCAAAAAATCTAAATTCTCTAATGCTTTACGAATACGTCCCGTATTGGGCATTGAAGTCATAGGATTAGTTGCAACTATCCACATGCCTTTAATTTCACCTGTTTCAATTGCTGGAAATATATCTGTCTCAGCCATGCCACGTTTTTTAGGAAAAAACTCAGGATCTATGCCCCAAAATTTGGCAATTTCTTCTCTGTCTTTTTCGTTTTCTAAATAACGATAACCAGGCAAACCTGAACAGGATGACCATTCTCTGGTGCCCATTGCATTACATTGACCCGTTATAGATAAACTTGTACCACCAGGTTTACCAATATTTCCGGTAATTAGATTTAAGTTATTGATATTCGCTACACCATCGGAGCCATGTGTAGACTGATTGATGCCCATAGTCCAGATAGACATAGCAGAAGGTGCATTTGCATAAATTCGGGCAACATTTCGTATGGTGTCTTCATCTATACCACAAATATGTTGTGCTGTTTTTGGTGAGTAATCTTGTACTAAAGTTTTTACCTCATCAAATCCTTGTGTATATGCTGCTATGTAATCTTGATCTTGTAGGCCTTCATTTATGATTACATGCATCATAGAGTTTATTAGTACACAGTCAGTACCAGGTGTAATAGGCAAATGAATGTCGGCAAATTGAGCAAGCATAGTCACGCGGGGGTCAACTACAATCAGTGGGAATTTACGTTTTTCTAACGCTTCCTTTAAACGCCAGTAGATAATAGGGTGTTGCTCTGGTAGGTTTGAGCCAAAAGCCATAAAACAATGGGTATGTTCAAAATCATCATAACAGCCTGGAGGTCCATCTGAACCAAATGACCTTTTATAACCACTTACCGCAGACGCCATACATAAAGTAGTATTACCATCATAATTATTTGTACCGATACAGCCTCTTGCTAATTTACCTAAAGTATAAAACTCTTCAGTTAAAAGCTGACCACTGGAAACTATCGCAAATGAGTCTTTACCATACTTATTCTGAATGTCTTTAATTTTCTGGGCTGTTACATCTAATGCATTATCCCAAGTAGTTTTTTCAAATTCTTCAAAATGCTTTTCTCTTATTAGTGGCTCTGTACCACGACCTGGACTTTCAAAAAGTTCATGTTCTAAAATACCCTTTATACATAACTTGCCACGATTCACATCAGCCCCAGCATGACCACGAGTCGTGACTATTTTATTCTCTTCATTTAGACCTATCTCAATTGAACAACCCGTAGAACAATAATTACACGTAGTATATTTCCAATGTGCTACTTTTTTACATGGGATTTTGATTGGTTTTCTTTTTTTTCGCCCAAACAACATAAAAGACTTCCTGAATTAAATAAATTATCGCCACCTTATGTAACGCAGATACTGTGCCAAATATAATATCCTTTAAATTCAGTGGCTAAGTTATATATAAAATATTTAATGTGCGCTATTGGTGAGCAATTGGAATATTATGGTGCAAATTTTTTTTCAAAAAGACTTAGATATAATATGGAATATTTATTCAAAAATAATCGACGTATTAACCTCAAAGATCTATATTTGATTAAGATAAGAAAATATTTAGGTGAAATGTTATTAAGTATCTATTTTTATTATCACTTTTATCTTTCAATGGTGTTGGAATAACAAAAGAAATAAACTGGTTAGTTTATGATTTTCCTCCCTATTATATTATTGATGATTATGGTCAAGGTATGGGAAGAGATGAAGGTATCATTAAACTTATCAAGAAAATGATGCCAGATTATAAGTTTAACTTTATGTATATCCCTGGTAGCAGACTGATACATGAATTATCAGATTCAACTAAAAATTATTGTGCACTTTCACTTTACAAAACTTCAAAAAGACAAAAAACAATCGTATTTACTAACTCTTCTTCCACTATAGGCTTACCTCTTTCAATCGCAATGAGAGCTAAAGCGATTAAAATACTCAAAATTTCTGATGACAAACCAATTTCTTTTGCTGAACTATTAAAGCATAAAGAATTAATGCTCGGAGTAGTACCAAATAGATCATACTCTGAAAAAATAGATAGTATTATATCGACTGTCATGCCAGAGCAGATTACATTTAGACCGGGAGAGAATGTATTAGAAAGTTTAACTAAAATGTTATCAATTGGTCGAATTGATATTGTTTTAGGATACCCCGATGAGCATGAATATATTGCTAAAAAACTTAATTTAACGGGTGAGGTCATTTCTTTGGAAATTAAAGAAACACCAAAATATAGTGAAGGTTATATTGGCTGTAATTTAAATGATTTAGGGAGGCATAATATAGAGGCACTAGAAAAAGCACTAAAAAAAATGCATAAACAAAAGGCATTTTATAAAATTTTAACACGTTGGCTCCCCCGAAATTTTCATCCAACAATCAAAGAAATTTTAAATAGGAAAAATACAACTTAGTAACTTAAATATACCAAAATTTGATTTTAACCTTAAAAACCATGCTTTTTATCTTATTTCTTTGCACTTATTACCATTTTGATGTTTCATGTCTGTGGACAATAAAATGGAATACACAAATGAAAAAAATTCTAACGCCGATTGCCTTAGCAATTGTACTCGCTGGTTGCCAAGCCACAACAGATAATAATGATTCAGTAACAACAAAAAGTGAAGTTGTAATACAAGCTAATCCTTTTTTTGAAAAATATGATACGCCTTTTGGTATTGCGCCTTTTGAAAAAATTAAAAATGAGCATTACTTACCTGCATTTGCTAAAGGCATAGCGCAAAGCAAAGCGCAAACGTTAGAAATTGCAAATTCACCATTAAAACCGACATTTGAAAATACCATTGAAGCAATGGAGAAAAGCGGCACTTTATTAAATAAAGTAAGCAACGTTTTTTATGGTTTAACAGGTTCTATGTCTAGTGATGAAGTTCGTGCCATTGCAAAAGAGCTGTCTCCAAAGTTATCTGCGTTAAGTGATGATATTTTACTAAATGAAAAATTATTTAAACGCGTTAAATCAGTTTACGATAATAAAGATTCTCTAAAGCTCAGAGTAGATCAAAAAACGTTATTAGAAGTTACTTATAAAAGCTTTGTACGTGGTGGTGCAAATTTAACTGAAGATGAAAAGCAGCAGTTACGCGATTTAAACCAAAAAATCAGCAAGCTTTCTTTAAAATTTGGTGAAAACCTATTAGCTGAAACGAATAATTTTGAAGTAGTGATAGATAAAGAGTCTGATTTAGCCGGTTTACCTGATGATATCATTGCTGCCGCAGCTCAAACTGCAACTGAACGTGGTCATGACGGTAAATGGGTCTTTACAACTCATAGACCTAGTAAAAATCCATTCTTAACTTATGCTCAAAATCGAGATTTACGTAAAGCAGTTTACAATGGTTATACGCATCGTGGTGATAACGATAATGAATTCGATAATAAAAAACTCGCGTCAAAAATAGCATCTTTACGTTTTCAACGTGCACAAGTGTTAGGTTATAAAACCCATTCTGATTATGTGTTAGAAAATGCAACGGCCAAAACACCTCAAAACGTATATAAACTATTAGATCAAGTTTGGCCTGCTGCGTTAGCAAAAGCTAAAATTGAAGCTGCCGATATGCAAAAAATGATAGATGCACAAGGTGGTAATTTCAAGTTAGAAGCATGGGATTGGTGGTACTACGCTGAAAAAATCAGAAAAGAGCGTTATGACTTAGATGCATCCGAAGCAAAACCATATTTTTCTTTAGAGAATACCCTACAAGGTATTTTTTATACGGCAGAAAAACTTTGGGGTGTCACCTTTGTTGAGCGTTTTGATGTACCAAAGTATCATGAAGACGTGCGTACTTTTGAAATGTTCGAAAAAGATGGTACAAGTGCTGGTTTATTCTTAACTGATCACTATGTACGAGAAAGTAAACGTGGTGGCGCTTGGATGAGCTCATTCCGTAAACAACATCGTATGTTTGGCGAAGATGTTAAACCTATTATTTACAATGTATTAAACTAC